>Ga0115564_10000091_pt1 | contig 86772 bp, 79 predicted proteins | sample COGITO_mtgs_1105_7_FD_88680 | JGI IMG/M metagenome (GOLD analysis project Ga0115564, IMG submission 88680) | Pelagic marine microbial communities from North Sea - COGITO_mtgs_110523 | ecosystem: Environmental > Aquatic > Marine > Epipelagic | place: Germany:Helgoland, sampling site Kabeltonne...
ACTGCATGGCGGCGGCAAACGAATGAGACCCCATGAGCTTAGTCCACTAAGTGCAACGTCGGTTACCGATTGGGGCGAATGAGTGCAGCCAACAAACAGGCAGTTTCAAGGATGACGGGTATAACTCACTTACCACCCGCTGAGAACACCATCAGTATATTGCCCGGTGCTTCCCCCCACTTATCATAGCCAGAGGTTAGGTAAATTTTACCATTTGCAATCACGGGTCCATCTGACTCAATAGAACCACCAAAGCCTTTTACGCCATTGATAGTGTTTACCGCTTGTTTAGTGTCATATTCCCAAAGAATTTCGCCTTTCGACGCGGAAAAAATCCTAAACATGCCATCTAGACCGCCTGCATAGACTAAATTTGTAGAGCTTGACACTGCGGCGGATATACCAGGGAAGCACATAAATTTCCCCCCCTTGGCACAGACATTTGGCAAATCATTACGCCATACAAACTCCCCAGTCTTCAGATCTAAGGCGTGTAGACCAGGATGAGCAGCACCAACGTTGTAAGGATTATTAGTAGGTAAGTCCGATACACCCACATACACCTTTTGATTGTCAGTGCTCATTCCCCAGTGCACACCGCCCATAGTTCCACCGCTTCCAACTCGTTTTTTCCATACGATTTTTCCTTTCGCATCAGGATCCAAGGCATATACCATGCCGGATTTTTGGCCGATAATAAGCAACTGTTTACCGTTTTCTGCTGAGCTTAACATCGCTGAAGCGCCAATATCATAGTCAGGGCCGTCTTCTTTTGGGCAATTAGGGGTATTGCGGGAGCAAGCTCCATTCCAGGCATCGTCTTTTGTAACCTGAGTCACCCATTTTATCTCACCCGAATTTAAGTCCATAGCCAGTACAGCATCACTTGTACCGGTAGCGGGACTCGAATAGTTTTGCCCTGTTGTGGCATAAAGAAGATTGCGTTTTAAATCTAGAGTAGGGCCAGACCATACAGGTGCGCCTGAAGGTCCATGTTGTTGCGTACCAGCCGAGGTTTTATAAGTGGGTTTAGGCTCATCTATAGTATAGGTGGTCCATACTTTTTCACCTGATTGTAGGTCAATCGCCACCACTGCCCCTCTGAAAGAGCAGCATTCATATTCCACTCTGGCAGCGGGGATAATTTCAAGAGAAGAAACAGGCACATATACCTTTTTCTCATCGGCGATCACGGAACCGGTAACCACCGCCAATGGATTGGGATGCACTTTTGTACGCCATTTTAACTCGCCTGATTGCGCGTCTATGGCATATGCGTTGCCGTCCAAATCGCCAAATAGCAAGGAGTCCAGCTGTAGAAAAAGCGAACCTCTTACCTCATCCTTAGCCTGATACTCCCAATGTACGCAGCCTGTTTCAACATCAAGCGCATAAATAATCCCTGCCTGACTACCGATGTAAACCATGTTCTTGCTTACAATAGGCTGCGACCTAACCCTTGTTGCCTCAGGAAAGGCAAATGCCCATTTCAATTTTAGCTCGTCCACGTTATCTGGCGATATGCCAGACTCATTTTCTTGATGTCGTCTGTTTCCCGACTTACCTCCCCAACCATTCCAATCGACTTTAGATAATGACTTGGGCAAGTCAACACCGATACTTTTGCAAGTATAAATTGTTTCACTAATTTTGGAGTCTGCGACTTTTTTACCCGTTATAAACTCAGCCACTGCGTGCTTATCAGCTAGAGATAAACCAATGCCAGCGGTACTCATTAATCCAGATTCTAAGGATTTAATGATCCTTTCGGGCGGATATAGCTTGAGTGCTTCAACCTTGGGCGCTTCTAGCATAGCTCCTAGGTGGCATGCTGAACAGTTAGTTTGAAAGATTTTAGCACCATCACTTAATTCATCAGCCTGAACACCCATCAAACTCATAAATGATAGGCCTACAATGGCTACAGAACGAAGTAAAAATAGCACAGCAATTCGACGATTATTTGTCATTTTTATTCCCACAGGTAACAACTCAAAAAAAGGGCTGCATTTTAAAGACATAAAGATTAATTTAAACCTTATTGACGACTAGTTCAATACAATGTAGGGTTTATTTAATAATTTTATTACATGGTTATGAGGCTTGGTATGGATTTAGGATTTGCTAATAAGCGAGCAATAGTCACAGGTGGCAGTCGCGGTATTGGTCACGCTACGGCGCAAACACTTATTAATGAAGGGGCAGCAATTGCCACTTGTGCCCGGGGAGCCGATGCTTTAAATGCCGCACTCGCCAATTGGCGCGGACAAGGTGCAACGGCCTACGGTGCCAGTGTAGACGTGAGTGACCCCCAGGCATTTGGCCAGTGGTTTGAATCTGCTGTAGAGCAGCTCGGTGGTCTAGACGTGTTTGTATCTAATGTCACCAGTATGAACGAATATAGTGGTGAAGCGCGCTGGAAACAGGCCTTTGAGGCCGATTTAATGCAACATATTAGGGCCACCGAATTGGCGCTGCCACACTTGCGTAAAGGCAAGGATGCATCCATTGTGTATATCGCATCCATTGCCTCAATTATGAGTGCAAACATGCCAACTGAGACTGAATATGGGGCAATGAAGGCGGCGCTTATTTCTTACGCATCACAACTAGCGCATAAGTTAGGCAAAGAAAATATTCGTGTCAACTTGCTTTCTCCGGGACCGATCTATCATGAAAATGGCTTTTGGCAAGGGGTAGAGAAACATAAACCCGACTTGTATAAGCGGGCTCAAGCCCTGTCGGTATTCAATCGTTTAGGCACGGCACAAGAAGTGGCAAACGCCACAGCCTTCTTGGCCAGTCCAGTTGCATCCAACATAACCGGGATAAATCTGCGTGTTGATGGCGGTACAATAAAGACTGTAAACTTTTAATTAACAAATAGTCACTAACAAAAGCCTTCAAGATATTTTATTAACACGTTGTTTATATTGATATTTTGAAGATTTTATTTTCATATTAAAACCACGCCTTTCGAATTAATTAACATTTCTGTAACTAAATAGATTGACTATTATACACTTTGTCAATAAATTAACCTTATTGACTCATTGTTTAGTAGTGGCCGAGATGGCTGCTGTCTGAATCTAATATCACCACACAAACACAATAACTGGGAGCCTATCATGCCAGCGAAAAACACTATAAAACCCATGCTGAGTATCATTGCCTTATTACCCTTTGCGTTTTCTGCACTTGCACAAGACGTTGCGCAGGCAGTCAATAACACCGAAGAAGAAAATAATGGACTTGAAGTCATTGAAGTCACCGCGCAAAAACGTGTGACTTCATTACAAGATACGCCAATCGCCATTAGTGCTTTTAGTCGCACTATGTTAGACGATCAGAATATTGAAGATGCCTTGGATATTCAATTTGGCGTGCCCAATTTCACTGTCCCGGGCAACGGTGGTTATAGTGTGCGTGGTGTTGGTAACACTGCAATTTCCGCCACTGCCGATCCTGGTTTGGGGGTGCACGTTAACGGTGTATATGTCAGGTCAGGTGCTATCCAAAACGAATATTACGATTTGGAATCTATTGAAGTCTTACGGGGGCCGCAAGGAACCTTATTTGGCCGCAATACTACGTCTGGCGTGCTCAACTCAATTACCAGAAGACCCGACGATATTTTTGAAGCCCAGTTAACCACCGAAATTGCTACTTTTAATAGTTTAAGAACAAAAGGTTTCGTTAACATTCCCCTTAGTGACTCTGTTCTACAGCGCTTTGCTTTTAATACAGTAAAACGTGATGGTTACACCGAAAACCTCGCAGAAAATGTTGGATTCGACGAGCTTGATGGGCGAGACCAATGGTCTTTGCGCAGCTCAACCACTTTTGAATTTAGTGAAAAAGCGACTGGGTTTTTATTTGCCGAATATTTTCAAGAGAACAGTGACCGTAGTGTAGTGACAGGTGTTTTGTGTAAGTCAGACCCTGTTTTGGGCTGTGATAATAGTGAAACTCTGGCGAGTGAATTCCCTAATACTAGTCATACCGACGGTGCATTGGCCAATGGTGGTTTGTCTGGCCTGCTGGGCGCACTCGGTTACGGCTTACGTGACAACTTTTATAATACCAACCTAGATGGCTCTGTGCGCAGCAACCCAAGTGATCCGAGACAAGTGCGCATGGACACCCAACCCGAATATTACCGGGATGACCTCTTAGTATCATTTGAGTTCAATTACGAATTTGGTGATTATGTGTTTACCTCGGTCTCCGCTTATCATGATAGAGAAGGTGACGCCGAGCGAGATTTTGATAGCGCCGATGGTGCAAACGGCATGTTGACGGCACAAGCATTATTGTTACCTGGTGGTCGCACTGAACCCACTACACGACATAGCACGGTTCGCACAGATTATGCCGCAAGTACCCAAAAGAGTCAGGAGTTTAGAGTTGCTTCCTATCTAGATGGCCCCTTTAACTTTACCGCGGGTGCCTATTACTTTGACTATGAGGGTGAATCGTTGGTCAATTTCTATTTGCCCGAGTTAACTGGTCTGGCTGGCTATCTGGGTTTACCTGATGAACTAGCCTTCTTTAGCTTTCAATCACCATCAGTCACCACCACTTCCTGGGCGGTATTTAGTGAAGCGTATTATGACTTTAGCGAAGACCTGAAGTTAACCTTCGGTCTGCGATACACAGATGAAGAAAAAGGCGTGGTAACCCGTCAAGTTTCACCTCTTTCCTACTTAAATCCGGCCTTTGATCTTGAAGGTGCTATAGTAGAAGGTGAAAACGACTGGCAAGAAGTCACAGGTAAAATTGGCCTAAGCTATAACGCAGACTTTGACATGACCGAGGAAACCTTGTTTTTCGGCACCTTGTCTCGGGGTTACAAAGGCGGTGGCATAAACCCGGGTGGCAGTGGTGATTTCCCAACCTTTGATCCTGAATACATCAATTCACTTGAAGTGGGCACTAAAAACACTTTTTCCGGACGTACTTTCCAGGCCAATGTTACTGCTTTTATCTACCAATATGATGGCTTACAAGTAGGCGGGATACTAGGTGATGGCACCACCTTCAATACCAATGTTGATGCAGATGTAAAAGGTGCAGAGTTTGAATTTGTGGCTGCGCCAGTAGACGGTTTGCGGATAAATTTAAACCTTTCTTTACTCGACTCTGAAATCAACGAAGATTTCCTCACCTCCCCTGATATATCCTCACCCTCAGGCTCGGGTCCAGTGAATCTAAAAGGGAAAACATTGCAGTTCTCACCAGAAAGCTCAATTCAGTTTGGTATTCAATATACTCACGCATTGGATGAAAACTGGGAAATAGCCTACCGCGCGCAAACCTACTGGCAGGACCAGTATTACTCGCGCTTGTATAACATCGCCACGGATTTACAAGATAGCTGGCAGCAAACCGACTTAAGTGTCACGGTCCGAGACTTAGATGATGTCTGGGAGTTTGAAGCCTTTGTTAAGAATGCAGGTGATGAAGCGTCTATCACGAGCTTAGGTGTCGACAACTCAATTGTTGGACGTTACCGCACCCCGGTTTACCTTGACCCACGGACTTATGGTGTCCGTGTTACTTATCGCTTTGAATAACCTTTTAAATTAGTGTAGGAAATCCTGAACCGTGTTCTCAGGTACTTTTACCCCACCATTTGGTGGGGTTTTTTCAATGAGGAAAGCGTATGTTAGTTAAATTGTCTTTTTTAGCCCCACTATTAATGGCTATTTTAGTCACTACCAGTTGCAGCACGAAACTGACTAAGAATAAAGTTCTGATGAACCAAGATCAAGCGAATGATGCCCGCCAGCTAATTAGAGAAGCGGTCGACAGTAAAATTGTACCCGGCTTTGTAGCTCAGATTTATCAAGATAACCAATTAGTGTTTTCTGACACTTATGGATTTAGCAGTCTAGATCGCAACATTGCATTGCACCATAACGATTTATTTCGCATCTATTCCATGACCAAGCCGGTAACTGTTGTTGCAGCTCTAATTTTGCTTGAACAGGGCAAACTCAAATTAGATGATGAGGTTAGTCGTTATATACCAGAATTTAGCAACATACGTGTATTTAGCTCAGGCAAAGACAGACTATCAATGCGAACAGTTCCCCTTGAAAGTCCGATCACGATTAGACATCTGATGACGCATACTGCCGGATTTACTTATGGCTTGTACCCTGGTAATGCGGTTATGGAAGAGTATCTTTATAAAGGCATACCAACGGGCAGTGGTTCAGACAAAGCGCCGTTAAATGGTGAAAACCCAGTAGCTAGTTTGAAAGAATTTTCTCAACGTATTGCTGAGGCGCCAATCATGCATCAGCCAGGTAGCGATTGGACTTATGGTAACTCTATAGATGTACTGGGAAGGGTGGTAGAAGTAGCCTCTGGTAAGCGCTTAGCCACTTATATGCAAGAAGAAATTTTTTATCCTTTGGACATGACAGATACCAGTTTTATTGTTTCGGTAAATCAATCAAACAGATTTACTGATGCATTTGTATCCAAAGGAGGCAAACCGGCTCCCCAAGGCACCATTATAACACGTCAACAATATTGGCCTGAAAATGTAAGTTTGGTGACAGTAGATAGCGGACAAAAAAGCATTTATTCCAAGCAACGGGATATGGACTTTGGTGGTGCTGGCCTAGTGTCAACTATTGACGACTACGCAAAATTTAGTTTGATGTTGTTAAATAACGGCAGCTACAAGGGTCAAACTGTGATCTCACCTGAATCTGTTGCTGCGATCAGAGCCAATCATCTAACACCGGAAGCAATTAAAAACTCAGCATATGGAGAAAACGGCATATTGTTTGGACTCGGTGTGGGTATTATTGAAGACAATAGCCAGTTATCAGTTTGTATGCCCAAAGGAGGTTATTTTTGGGGGGGAGCAGCTTCAACTTACTTCTTTGTAGATCCACTCAACCATTCGACCATAATGTTGTTTACTCAGGTTTTCGGGGATCAGGTGCGTCCCGTTTGGGGGGAGTTGCTAAAACTAGTTTATGGCGAACCTGAACACACAGAAACAGGCATGAGTTGCAGCTAACAGCTTAGATTTATTTTGAATAAAGCCCCGTATAATGTTTGGGGCTCTTAAAGTAACAATCTGATCACATATTTAAGAACGCACTTCGCCATCGCCCATCACAATAAACTTTTCTGTTGTGAGAGATTCAGCGCCCATTGGCCCATAAGCATGTAATTTGCTGGTGGATATACCAATTTCTGCTCCTAACCCTAACTGACCGCCATCAGAGAAACGTGATGACGCATTGGCCATTACCACAGCTGAATTAACTCGGCGAATAAAGGCTTGGGTTTTTGAATAATCTTGGCTCACAATCACTTCTGTGTGGCCTGAACCATATTCTTCTATATGTTCAATGGCTTGGTCAAAATCAGCAACCACTTTCACCGCAATTTCCATCGCTAAGTATTCTGCATGCCAATCATCTTCGGTCGCTTTTTGTGCACCGCTGAAATATTCGATGCTGTTTTCACACCCATGAATAACAGTATTGTACTCAGCTAATAACAAAGCAGCTTTAGGTAAAAATGTCGCAGCAACATCTTGGTGTACCAGTAAGGTTTCTAGTGAATTGCACACCCCAGTTCGCTGGGTCTTGCCATTTTTAAGTATATTCAACGCCTTAATTTCATCAGCTGCACTGTCTACATATAAATGACACACCCCTTTGTAATGTTGGATGACGGGGATACGGCTATTTTCACAGACAAAACGAATTAGCCCTTCACCGCCTCTGGGTATAATTAAATCAATGGATTCATCTAGCGTCATCAACTCATTCATCACACCGCGGTCTGTATCGGGCACAACCACCACAGCGGCAGGGTCGAGTTGCTGTTTGGCCAAGGCCATTTCAATGCATTTGGCTAAAGCTAGATTTGAATGTATGGCTTCTTTACCGCCCCGTAAAATTACAGCATTACCCGCCTTTATACATAACGCAGCAGCATCGATAGTCACATTAGGTCGTGATTCGTAAATCATCGCAATGACGCCTAACGGAATACGCATTTTCCCAACCTGAATACCACTTGGCATACGTTGGATATTAGCAATATTGCCTACCGGATCAGCTTGACCTGCAATCTCAATCACGGCATCAGCAATGCTTTGAATTCTTTCAGGATCAAGCGCTAATCGGTCTAGCATGGCAGCGTCTAAGTTGTTTTCTTTAGCTGCGTTTAAGTCTTTAACATTAGCGACTAAAATGCTGTCAGTATTAGCTATGAGTGCTTGGGCGATATCAGTTAATAGCTGATTTTTTTGCTGCGCGGTTAAGTTAGCGACTTGACGAGCTGCCTTTTTGGCTTTTTGTGCTGCGTCGGCAATTGAAAAACTCATGTTGTTGATCCCTATATAAAAATTTTAATTCAAAGATTAGATATTTAAAGCAGCACTAAATCATCACGGTGGATAACGGTTTCACCCAAAGAGTAGCCCAACGTCGCTTCTATTTTTTGGCTGTTTAAACCCTTTATTGATATTAGATCAGTTGCGCTATACAAAACGATACCTTTAGCTATAGCGTTATCCTTATAGGTTATATTAACAGCTTCACCAGACAAAAACCGGCCACTAAGGTGGATAATGCCAGAAGGTAAAAGTGATGCACCGCTTTCTAACAACGCTTGTTTAGCACCTTGATCAATCTCGATAGACCCTTTCACTTTTAAGGTATGCCTTAACCAGTTGTCGCGAGCATTATCTAAACTCTTATTGGGTGTGAATAATGTCCCGGGCGAATGTCCTTTTGCCAACTCGTCAAATACCGATGGATCACGGCCATTGACTATCAATGTCTGAATTCCCGAGTCTACACATTTTTGCGCAGCCTGAAGTTTAGTGTGCATACCACCCGTACCCACATCGCTTCCCGCACCACCCGCTAATTGATAAATACTGTCATTAATAATGTTCACTTCAGGTATCAGCTTAGCAGTTGAGTGGCGTCTAGGATCAGCGTCATATAAACCATTGATGTCAGAACAAATAATTAATGTATCGGCTTCTACAACCAACGCGGTGTATGCGGCCAAGTTGTCATTGTCACCTACTTTTAGCTCGTCGATTGCCACAGTATCATTTTCGTTGACTATAGGTAACGCATGGTTTTTTAGTAGTTCTCGTAAAGTATTTTTAATGTTTACGTAACGGGTACGGTTATGTAAATCGTCTGAGGTCAGCAATATTTGAGCGCAATCACAGTCAAACAATCTCGCCCAGTTAGCCATCATCTGGGTTTGCCCAATAGCCGCCATAGCTTGCTTTTCTGCGATAGAAGGGCGATGTTTATAGGCGATTTTACCCTTTCCAGCGGCAACACTGCCTGAAGAGACCAAAATCACTTCTTTTCCCTGTTTGCGGCTGTTGTTAATAAATCTTGCAATCGGAGCCAGAAATTCAGTGCTACACTGATTATTGGCAGGCGCAACCAAACTGCTCCCCACTTTAATCACTGCTCTTTTCCAACTAATAGTCGTCATTGTTCGCCCCATCATTCAATCTAATTAGATTACGATAAAACAGATGATTAACAAGCCATTGTAGTTATAAGCTATGGTCTAAAATTCAATTATTTATAAAATCATTCATACAAAAACAACGGTTATGAACGAAAATGCAAACAAAACGTTCTTAATACAGGTTAGTTCTGCAAAGAACTGTTTAGAAAATTAGAATAAAATAAAGATCAGTGAATAGATAAAAATAATAAAAGCGCCATACTCACTTCATCTGACAACCAGGGAATACCATGTTTAAACAATTCATTACGATTGCCATGCTGTCGTTTGCGACTATTAGTTCAGCAAACGCCGCGATTAGCCAAACAAAAGGTGATTTTGAAGATAAGTTTCGTCAATTAGATGAATCTTTACCTACCCCTAATGTCTACCGCAACGCTGCAGGTGAGCCCGGCCATGAATACTGGCAACAGCAGGTAGATTATAAAATCAAAGCGAGGCTGGACGAAGAAAATCGTCGAATAGAAGCGAGCCAAGACATCACGTACCACAATAATTCGCCAGATACGCTCAAGTACCTTTGGGTGCAGTTAGATCAAAACAAATTTCGTAATGACTCAATGTCTGCCATGACGACTACTTTTGGTGGCATTGGCAATCGTGGGCCGGCAACGTCAACAGCCTCGAGTACTAAACCGGCGCAGCTTAGCTTGGGCGCATTACGTCGCCAACAGTTTACTGACGACAACGTGTTGGGCTACAACATTGCAGCAGTCAAAGATAAAAAGAACAAAAATCTTAAGCACACTATCGTGGGTACCAACATGCGTATCGACTTGCCTGTGCATCTAAAACCGGGTGAAAAAGTTACATTTTCTATCGACTTTGATTTTAGTATAGTTGAAGAAGATGCGGTATCGGCCCGTTCGGGTTACGAACATTTTCCTGATGACAAACGTGAGGGTGGTAACGATATATTTTTGTTAGCCCAATGGTTCCCTCGATTGCACGCCTATACAGATTATGAAGCTTGGACCAACAAAGAATTTATTGGACGTGGTGAGTTTACTTTGGAATTTGGTAACTACGACGTCGAATTAACAGTACCCGCCGACCATATAGTTAGCTCTACTGGTGCATTGCAAAACCCAAAAAACGTTTTGACATCGACACAACGCAAGCGCTTAAAAGAAGCTGAAAAAGCGGATCGGATCGTATTTGTCGTAACCGAAGAAGAAGCCCTAGAAAATGAAAAAGCAGGTACCGACAAATCTAAGACTTGGAAATTCAGTGCTAAAAATGTCAGGGACTTTGCATGGGCCTCATCACGTAAATTTATGTGGGATGCTCGCGGCCATCAACAAGGTGGTAACGATCAACCTCTGGTTATGGCCATGTCTTTTTATCCAAAAGAAGGTGGCGATTTATGGAAGAAATATTCTACTGAAGCGGTAATCCAAACCTTAGAAGTGTATAGCCGTTTTTCCTTTGATTATCCTTATCCAGTGGCGCAATCAGTCAACGGTCCTGTAGGTGGAATGGAGTATCCGATGATCACCTTCAATGGACCTCGAACTGAGTTGCAAGACGATGGTAGCCGTACCTATTCACAAGCAGAAAAACGTTTCTTAATTGGGGTGGTTATCCACGAAGTGGGGCATATTTATTTTCCTATGATCGTCAACTCAGATGAACGCCAATGGACTTGGATGGATGAAGGCCTCAACAGCTTTTTAGATGGTGTGGCGGGTCGTGAATGGGACCCGACTATTCCTTGGGGAGTAGAGCCTCGCGATATCGTCAGCTATATGAAATCTTCTAATCAAGTACCTATTATGACGCAGTCAGACAGCGTATTACGCTTAGGCCCGAATGCTTACACCAAACCTGCTGCCGCATTAAATATTTTGCGCGAAACTATTTTAGGACGCGAGTTATTCGATTTTGCCTTTAAAGAATACGCACAGCGCTGGAAATACAAACGCCCTACACCTTCAGACTTTTTCCGCACTATGGAAGAAGCCTCAGGGGTAGACTTAGATTGGTTCTGGCGCGGCTGGTTTTACAGCACTGATCATGTAGATATTTCCATAGATAAAATCTCAAAATTACGTTTGGATACTAAAGATCCTGATATTGACTTCAATCGTTTGCGCCAGGAAGAACTAGACAAACCTATGTCTTTTACAGATGAGCGTAACAAAGCCGAAGGTAAAGAGCTTTGGGTAGAACGTTTTTCTGATATCACTGATTTTTATGACGACAATGACCGCTTTACGGTTACTAACAAAGAACGTAACAAATATAATAAATTCTTGAAAGACTTAAAACCTTGGGAAAAAGTGGCTTTTGAACGCGCGGTAAAAGAAGACAAAAACTATTATGTTTTGGAGTTTTCTAACAAAGGTGGTCTGGTTATGCCGATTATCTTAGAACTCACCTTTGCTGATGGCAGCACAGAAAATCAATATATCCCTGCTGAAATTTGGCGCCGAACGCCTAAAGCAGTTAATAAGATGATTATTACTGAAAAAGATAAAGAATTGGTAAGTGTCACTGTTGATCCGCGCTGGGAAACAGCCGACGTAGAGGTTAATAATAATCATTACCCACGGCAGATTATCCCGTCTCGTATCGAAGCGTATAAGTCTAAAAAACGTAAGGCCAAAGTTTATCGAGATATCATGCAAGATATCAAAACTGAGCTAAAAACAGACAGTGGCGGTGATAATGACGACAACCAGGACAATGATGAATAACATATCGAAATGGTTAGTAGGAACGCTGCTATTTGCAGCGTTCTTTGTTTCGGCTCATCAGCAAAAAACCGCTTTTAGCACTGTTTTGTTTAACCCTCGCTCTGAAAATATCGAAATCATGCACCGCTTTAGGGTGCACGACGCAGAACATGCAGTAAAGCAAATATTGGGTAAAGACGCGGATATCATTGACTCAAAAAAGACTCAAAACCAGTTTGGTAACTATGTTCATCAGCGCTTTAATTTGTTTGATAGTGCTCAGCAACACCTGCCACTAAAAATGGTGGGGGTCGAACTAGATGGTAAGTTTTTCTGGGTATATCAAGAAACCACACAACCGACCAAACTAGACAATATGACAATCCGTCATGACGCCTTACGTGATCTTTGGCCAGAGCAAGTCAATACCATTAATGTTGAAGGTAAAGGCAAACTACAAACATTGAGTTTTACCGATTCAGTCGAACTGCTAACACTCACATTTGAATACTGAATCATTACCTTGCAACGAAGCTGATCTAGATCAATATGGGCTAATGTTCATCACCTAAAATCACCTAAGTTATAATGTTATCTAACAGAGGTGAATCATTATGTGGGATTTAATACTGCACGACCCCGTGGCTTGGGGCTCTATTCTTGGTATAGGTATAATGGTAGTTATGGGGGGGTATTATGCGTATTTGTTTATCCATAATACTAAAGATGATCTTTAAATTTTAACGTTTTATCTAACACAACCACCTAGTAAGGCTGCCCCATAGAAAAAGGCAGTGTACAAGCACGTTGCACAGACTCAGGATTACCTATCATCTCGTCGTAAGGCGATTCGTGTAACATTTGTGCGGCTAACACATTACAACCCTCAAACGCATCGCGGATAAATTGCGAGCTATGAAAACGTTTAGGGCTTTCACCTTCATAGACCAAACCTGTGTTACCACCTACTGTAAGCTTGACTAAGTATACGTTCATCTCGTATGAACACACGGTTAGCATCTCCACAGAGATAGATTGTGATTTAATATCCTTAATCCAAAATTTAGTTTGTTGCATAAACTTTGCTCTAAGCAAATTAATTATTATAATTCATATACGCCATAGGTAGTGAATCGGTTCAACTATAAACATCAGTTATGTAGCCCTCAATAGAGATTTTACTAAGAGATAAGATACAGTTAATTAAATCAAGAGTGGCGATTATAACTACGGGGATATATTCCTAACGTTCTATTTTGTTGTTTTTTTACCGCCTCTATTCGAGACATATCGAATACCCTGTCACCTCACAAATAATGAAAACCCAACAATTTCTTTAGAACACCTAAGCAGCACCTACCCCAGATTTGAAACGTTATAAAAATTTAGCTAGGCACTTAAAACCGACTGACTAATCCTCATAACCCCAAGGCGCTGGGGGGGGTAATATAGGCTTTGTTAGATCAAAATCTACTCTAAACTCTCTTCCTTCTCGCACTAGACGATATGAAAACATTTCTGGGTAAATATAGATTTGCCAAGTATTAGTAATAGATTGCGGTAGTCCTTGGTGAGTAAATAATTCTTTTGAGTATTGGTCAACAGGAAAGGATTGGATTTGGTTGTAACCTGCGCCCTGTGTATGCCCACCATACATCGTCACAGGGTCATCGGTACCATCTTTAAGTCGGTGATCATGCTTTAGACTTAGACCACTACCCGTTTTTTTAATTATCCAAGTACGCGACGCATTGTCTCCCACATAGAATGGTATCTGTAATTCAGCTTGGTCGCACTTGCGTACAAACATGACTAATTTTTCTTCGAATGCAGAGCTTGGCTGGTTATCAACCACAACTTTTCCTTCAAAGGCTTTGTCGCAGTAATGCGCGATGCTAGAGAAAAAAGTATCATGCGTTGGTATAGATACCAAAGGAGCTTGCTTGGCAAAGGCCGCACTGCTGGAAAAAGTCAAAAAAACTAAGACCCATTGTTGTGTATTCATTTTTTTATTCTTCTCATTAGTATCTTGACTATTAACAGTGTGCTTGTTGTATGACACAGGCCCTCAAACTCAACACGACATAATAATGGTTTCAATTATTAGCTTCTGTCATTGGCACTGTTATAGTAAAAATGTCTGATCTTTTAAATAACAACAATGTGCAGTTAAACATTATACTTAGCCCTAATGCCCATTCAATCCATACCGGTAAGGTATACATCATTAGCGTTACCATAATTAGAGAGTATTTCACCCATTCTAAATATAAAGCTAGGGGGTTATTTTCCAAAACCAATCCAGCAGAAATACTGCCATAAAGAACAAACAATACCATCAGCACTTGCTCTGTTAGAGTAAAGGCAGAAACGTTCATCATCAGTGACAAGCCAACAAATACCACCAATAAATACTGTATTAAACTATAAAATTTATTGATTAGTGTCAGCGGAATATCAAATTTCCTAAATTGCGTCAGGTCAACCTTACTTAGAGGATAATTTTGTTCGACATCAGCAGGTCGCCAACCTGTGCGTTTGAACCAAATAAGTAGCTTATCTTGCCAATGCTTTGCATGCCAACAGTCTTTAATTAACTGCGAATAAACATGAATATTGGCCCACAAGGGATTCCAGCTTTTTAATGCTTTTCGAATACCATATATAGGTTTTTCTGCATCTAATTCTTCTTGGAAAGAACCAAACAGCCGATCCCAAAGAATAAACACGCCACCATAATTGCGATCTATATAAATTTGGTTTTGCGCATGATGTACACGGTGATTCGAAGGGGTCACAAACACCCATTCGTACCATCCCAATTTGGGAATATGCCGAGTATGCACCCAAAATTGATAGATGAGATTTAAAGAGCCGACTGTAATTAATACAAGGGGTTCAAAACCCAATATCGCCATGGGTAAGTAAAAAATCCAACTCAAAAAGCTACTGCCACTTTGTCGTAATGCTGTTGTCATATTATATTCTTCACTTGAATGGTGTACGACATGAGCAGCCCAAAAAATATTCATTTCGTGGCCAAAGCGGTGCTTCCAATAGTAGCAAAAATCATAAAGTACAAACGCAATCACCCATATCCACCAGCTCGATTCCATTTGAAACATAGCCAGATGATCATAAGCCACGACATAAATAGTTAGCGGGAATAACTGCTTAATAATACCCGTCATCCTACTCAACACACCCACAGTTAAGCTATTAACACTGTCGTTAACACGATAATAATCGGTGCCTTTATTTTTTTCTAACAACAGCTCGATAAAAATTAATAGGAAAAAGAACGGCACTGCATATAAAATAATATTCATACTGGTCCAACACGTCTTAAAGTAGGTAAAGCACATCTACAGTCTAATAGCCTCTTAAAGAACAGTCTAGATAAGAATACAGTTACAGTATTTTACAATCTACGCATATCATTTAGATGGAATTTTAAGTAGGCTAAATTCTAAGTATTAACACAGATATTTGCTTAACGGGGAAACAATGAGTGAAGAATCGAAAAAATCCTTAGCACCGCATTTTATTATAGGTGTAATTATATTGGCAATTGCTTTGGCAGTGTTACTTTGGCCCAGCGAACCTGAACGAATTATAGTAACGCCAGTTCCGGTTGTTATGGAGCCGACAGTCGAACCTGTGATTGACGCGCAGCCTACTACTCTGATCCCTGAAACATTAGTAGAACAACCTGAGCCCGACATTATTGCCGAACCGCAGCCATTAGATATAAGTGACGGCACAGTAAAGACTAAATTATTAGCTCTATCTGACTACAATGAGTTTGCACGTTTACTGATTAATGAAGCGCTACTAGAGCGCTTTGTGATAATGACCATCGCCTTAGCTGAGGAAAATATAGCGGATAACAATAGAGTATTAATCCAGCCCGAACAGTCATTTCGCACTTACAAGCAAGCCAATAAAGAGTGGATAGACCCTGCAAGTTATAAACGTTATGCGCCTTACGTTGATGTATTAGAGTCCCTTGAAACAGCATCATTATTGCAGCTTTATCAAGAATACAAACCGGCCATTGAAAACATATTTTCTGAAATAGGTAACCCATTTGACAGCTTTGACCAGAAACTTGAAGAGGCAATTGATATACTGCTAGATACCCCTGAAGTCCCTTCTCCAGTCGAAGTATTTACCGATAGCGTCATGTACAAGTTTGCAGATAGACGACTGGAGTCTTTAAGCGCTCCACAAAAACAATTATTACGCACAGGACCTGAAAATATGCGCCGTATCAAAGCAAAATTACGTGAGATAAAAGAAACACTGTAATGACAACCTTCGACTTAGGTGGTTTTCAAAAACAAATAAGCACACAAAATGTGGCTTTACCTCCAGTTGATAAATGGGATCCTGATTTTTGCGGTGACATAGATATACAAATAAAACATGACGGAAGCTGGTTTTATATGGGAACGCCTATTGGTCGTAAATCCTTGGTCAAACTTTTTGCCAGTGTTTTAAAACGTGAAGACGATCATTACTTTTTAGTCACACCTGTAGAAAAGGTAGGCATTCAAGTAGAGGACGTACCTTTTATCATTACGCAATGGAAGAAAGAGAACAGTAAGTTAGTACTTACAACCAATACAAGGCAAATTATAGTCGTTAGCTCAGAGAATCCCATACAAATATTTGCAGACAAAAAAACAGGTACATATCTGCCTTACGCTTTAGTTCACAGAAACTTATGGGCGCGTTTACATCAAAATGTATTTTACCAACTAGCAGAATTAGGAGAAGAGCGAGTCTTAGATGGTAAGCGCCATCTCATGCTTGAAAGTAGTGACTATCACTTTAGCCTTGGCGAGTTATAACAGGACACTTAATATGAAAAACAGTATCTTAAAATCAACCTTGTTTTTGGCAACATTAGCCCAACCTTTTCTTGCTAGCGCCGTCATGGCGGCCACAATTATCCACGCAGGCACTCTAATCGATAGCACCTCAGATAAAATGATACAAAAAGCGACTGTGGTTATCACTGATAATAAAATAACAGCTATTCACAAAGGATTTACTGAGGGCAGTAGCGAAGATACCGTCATTGATTTATCAGACTATACCCTGATGCCAGGGTTTATGGATATGCATACCCATATATCCAGTCAACATAACGGCCCCGCAAGCTACATAGAAGGCTTTACTCTGAATGAAGCAGACTATGCCATTAAAGGCGTGATGTACGCTGAAAAAACCTTAATGGCAGGTTTTACAACTGTGCGTAATCTGGGTGACGGCTACAACGTAACCGTGGCACTTCGTAATGCCATAAACAAAGGAATGGTTAAAGGACCACGCATATATACTGCTGCTAAGGCGATTGCGACAACGGGTGGGCACGCTGATCCAACAAATGGCCGTAGTAATTCAATTATGGGCGATCCAGGACCTATCGACGGCGTAATAAACGGCACGGCCGAAGCGCGTAAAGCTGTTCGCCAACGTTATAAAGATGGGGCAGACTTGATTAAAATCACAGCTACGGGGGGTGTATTAAGTGTGGCTAAAAGTGGTCAAAACCCACAGTTTATGGATGATGAATTAAGTGCCATTGTTGAAACGGCAAAAGATTATGGCATGACAGTCGCAGTGCATGCTCATGGCAAAGAAGGCATGTTGCGCGCCATTAAAGCAGGTGTGTCATCTATTGAACACGGCACCTATATGGATGAAGAGGTGTTTAAGCAAATGAAAATGTATGGCACTTATTATGTGCCAACTATTATGGCTGGTAACTGGGTGGCTGAGAAAGCCAAGATTGATGGCTTCTTTCCCGAACTCGTTAGGCCTAAAGCCGCCGCTATTGGGCCACTTATTCAACAGACTTTTGCCAATGCCTATAAAGCAGGGATCAAAATTGCCTTTGGTACCGACTCTGGTGTTTCAGCTCACGGTGACAATGCCTTAGAATTTGCATTAATGGTTGAAGCCGGCATGAAGCCCATTGAAGCAATACGCAGTGCCACCCAAAGTGCAGCTGACTTGCTCCAAATCAGTGACACAGTGGGTACCATAGAAGTAGGCAAAATGGCAGATTTAGTTGCGGTGAAAGGTGATCCTCTAAAACAAATTACACTGTTACAAAATGTTAACTTTGTGATGAAAAACGGCGTGGTTTACAAACATCAGTAGGCTGAAACTAAAACCTTATTACAGCAGTCTTTTACTGAGTTGAAACAAGAGACTCTCACAATTCTAAAACTATAAATGGAGATATATACCTGTGAAAAAAATTCTACCCCTTTTGTTACTAGCTGCGAGTGTCAACTCAATAGCGGCAGATAGCTTTGATGCTACAGCAGAAAAAATTAAATCGGCGTTAAAAGCTGAAATCAGAACTGAAGCTGAAACCGACCGAGACAGAAACCGAAAAGCCCTACAAACATTGGAGTTTTTCGATTTACGCGACAATATGAAAATTGTTGAGCTTATTCCTGGTGGCGGCTGGTATACCAAAATTTTAGCTCCAGTAGTCAGTGATAAAGGTGAATATTATGCTGCTATTGGTACAGGGCGTATTAAAAGCCTAATGGAAGAGTCTGGTTTAAATAAAATTAAAATTGTTGCACAAGACGCTAAACTTTATCGTAAAGAGGGTGAGCGCTTTTATTCTTTAGAAGCAAATTCTCTTGGGATAAAGGATCTTGATATGGTGTTGACGTTTCGTAACTACCATAACTTTGGTGAAGAAGGCCGCCAGAATATGAATAAGCTAGCTTTTGAAGCGCTGAAGCCCGGTGGTGTTTATGCTGTCGTGGATCACACCGCCCGCCATATGGAACAGCAAACCCCGGCTAACCGTCGCCGTATTGATCCTGTCCTTGCTATCAAAGAGATCCAAGAAGCAGGCTTTGAATTTGTTGATTATACCGACCTACACTACCGCGCTGATGACGAATTACGTTATGAAGTAGGGGTTAAATCTGTCTCAGGTAATACAGATCGCTGGACCATGAAGTTCCGTAAACCAAAGTAATCCTAGCGACTTTAAAAATGTAAGGCTGATCATGTATCAGCCTTTTTGCTTTTTGACTTACATCAATAGCAGTTTTTAATTCAAGTGGAAAAATATGCCCATCCTGCTATACCTAGTTAACGTACTGATAGGATGCAGTGTCACTTACAACAAGAGGTACTTTTGTTTGATTGGAAATCCTTTAGGAAAAATCTGGATAGATCAGTGCTGCGTTAATGTCTTGCCGTATTTTTAACATTTACGCTCTTCCTCTTTAGCAAAAGCAAAGAGGGTGTTTAGTAATGCATTAACCTGAATCTGCAGTCTCAGGTATAACCAAGGAGATTGTTATGGCTATAGGAGAAGAACTTTCCAGCATTGATTTTCAATCAATGATTGGCGGTCCTCTAGATGCAGTGGTGCGGGCACAAGCTCAGTCTGCACAAACCTCGGTTGATTTTATAAAAGCAGTTGGCTTTGATGAAGACAGTAACGAACCCACTATGGTGACGTTCAGCTATATGAAAGCTATAGAAACTAAGGATGCCGACGGTAATGTCACTGGAGTTGAACCGAAAAAATTTGATCTCACAGTACCTATATTAACCATGTTACCCATTCCGTTTATACGGGTGGAAGAAACCACAATAAGTTTCAACGCAAAAATTAACTCTGTACAAGAGTCTACGACATCATCCTCAAGAAGCTTGAATGCCACCTTATCGGCAAAAGGTGGCTGGGGGCCTGTTTCGGTGAAATTGAGTGCGAGTTATTCAAGCAAAAGCGCTAAATCGAGTTCGTCTAAGATTGAACGCACTTACAGCTTGTCAGTCAATGTCAGGGCCGTGCAAGACGAATTGCCAGCCGGTACTGAAAAACTGCTAGGCATTCTGGAAAACTCAATATCAGAGGTAGAATCAGCCGCTTAATTTATCGGGGCGTATACGCCCCTTTTTTAATAAAAGTCGGGAGGAAATAATGTCTGAATTAAGTGAAGTCCTGGGTGCTTTGATGATCAGTTTGGTACACGCTAGGCGACTCGCTGATGAAGAAACCGCAGCGGTTGCAGAATATTACAAAGACAATCCCTTATTAGAAGGAATGAGTCTACCCAGAGTAAGAGTGCCAGAGTTAACAATTGATATGCCTGTTACCTTTGAACAACATGTGCCAGCCAAAGATGCCGAACTTGATACCACAGCCAACATTCACAAAGCGTTAATGGAACAATTCAAACAAAGCTTAGATGATGAAGATATATTAAGTAAAAGCAAAAATTTTCAATCTGCGTTTGATAAAGAATCAAGGTTAGCTTTGGAAAAATTATCTGAAATTCAACGCACTGGCACATCTAGGGTAACCAGAGAAGCACTGTTAAGGGGAATTGACGATGCCTTTATGAAAGCATTGAAAAAAAGCCCTTCGAATAAAGAGCTGCCATTTGAAAAAACCCAAGTGGTAAGTAAAGCTATTCGGCATCGAATCTCTCAAATTGCCCTCAAATCAAATTCCAATCCTAGTGCCTTAATTACTAACGCAACAACGAGTGCAGTAAAAGAAACGACTAACGCAGCGAACAGTGTTCGCCTGCAAATCACTCTGCGAGAAGAAGGACTCGAATGGGCAACCAGTAGTCAAAATGGAAAACTTAAAAACCGCCTACAACCAGAGTAACTCATGCGCGCGATTGCCAAAGAAAAAATCATTCAACAACTGATGCAGTTGGCCAATTTAACTGATAAATACATGCAGTTAGACCCAAGCTATCCGCAAAAATGTCTGACTTGGTTGGTAAACACAGAAAAACAACTTGAGCCTTTGCGCTTACCCTTAGTCTCTCGGCTGAGCGCTTTGAGAGGTTTATTGATTGCTAGCGAAGATGGTTATCAAAGTCCAGACGTTGCTGGTTCCTCACGCAGTAAACGTAAAGCAAAAAGAGCCCTGTCGGCACATATTATCAATCAGGCAGAACAAGCCCTTAGAGAAGAAGTTGAACAAATCGACCAACAGTTTTCTGAGCTAATTGATAAATTGTCGCAGTTATTAGCCATTCGTTTTGCTCAACAAGAATTGCCAAACACACCACAGATAACGATCGGTTATGTAGACAATATTTGGCAGATGTTAGGAGACAACACAGAAACCAAGAGCATGTACCGCTATATTCAAGCAAAAATCGGCGAGACAGATAGACGCTATTTATTGCAGGCTTTGTTAGATAACATGCTGTCCCATAACACCTCAATAGACGAGTGAGTCATTTACCTTTTTTGATCACGAATCGATATGGCGACGTTTCTATATCAGTATCCACCAGCTCATGCTCCATAAATCGGCAAAAGCTAGGGATATCGCGTGTGGTCGAATGATCGTCGGCGGTCACCGTCACCGTTTCGCCGATTTGCATCTCACGAATCTTTAAACGCACCATCATCACAGGCTCTGGGCAACGTAGGCTCAAAGCATTTAATTGATAGTCCGCAGTTTCGAATCGACTTATATCTTTCACGTTCTAATTAGATCCCATAGTCCAAACGATATTGTTTGATATTAGCTAAGTGCTCAGCCATATCAGCTTTGTCACTCAGATAATCAACCAAATCAGCCAAACTAATAATAGAAACCACTTTAGTATCAAAGTCACGTTCAACTTCTTGAATGGCCGACAGCTCACCTTGACCTTTTTCTTGTCTATCTAGAGCAATCAACACACCTGCGAGCAGGGCATTATTCGCTTCAATCAACTGCATAGACTCACGAATAGCGGTACCTGCGGTGATCACATCATCCACCAGCATAATTTTACCCGCAAGAGGGCTACCGACTAAATTGCCACCTTCGCCATGGGTTTTCGCTTCTTTACGGTTAAAACAATATGGCTTATCTACGTTATGTTTATCTGCTAACGCCACGGCAGTAGTGGTGGCAATAGGAATACCTTTGTATGCAGGACCAAATAACACATCGTAATCAATACCTGATGTTTGCAACGTTTGCGCATAAAACTGTCCAAGTTTGGCTAAGTCGCCACCAGTATTAAATAAACCAGCATTAAAGAAATAAGGGCTAATTCGCCCAGATTTGAGGGTAAACTGACCAAATTTCAATACTTTGCGAGCTAAGGAAAACTCTATAAAATCACGTTGGTAATCTTGCATGTTAACGTCCTAGTTCAAAGCCGATTTTTGCTCGTCGAATAATTCACGAATACCATTTTTTGCCAATTCCAACATCTCATTTAGCTCGTTAAAATCAAAAGGTTCGCCCTCAGCAGTCCCTTGCACCTCGATAAATTTGCCGGTGTCTGTCATCACTACGTTCATGTCAGTTTCAGCATCTGAATCTTCAAGATATTCTAAATCCGCAATAGCTGTACCTTTATAAACACCTACTGATATTGCCGCAATCATATGTTTGATTGGATTCGTTTTAAGAATGCCTTTGGCACGCATCCAACTCAGTGCATCAGCCAAAGCCACACAAGCACCGGTAATCGAAGCTGTACGTGTACCGCCATCAGCTTGGATAACATCACAATCCACTATAATAGTGTTTTCACCCAATAATTTTAAATCTACCGCTGCGCGCAAGGAACGTGCGATTAAACGTTGAATTTCAAGAGTACGTCCACCTTGTTTACCACGAGCAGCTTCGCGGTCGGAACGAGTATGAGTAGCCCTGGGCAACATACTGTATTCTGCCGTCACCCAGCCTTTACCCTTACCTTTCATAAAACGAGGTACCCCTTCGGTTACTGAGGCATTACACAACACTTTAGTGTTACCAAACTCAATCAATACTGAGCCTTCTGCATGGCAGGTAAAATTGCGGGTAATAGTAACGGGGCGAATTTGACTGGCGGTTCTTCCACTTGGACGCATAATGCTCTCCTCAATAATAGTGAGCGGAATTATAGAGGCTTCCGTGTAAATTATCTTAAGTTTTAAGCAATTAATTGCCCTAGCCCCTCGCCCCAAGTCACAACAGGGGTATAATACAGAAAACTAAGACACAGGAAGATTTCAATGATTTACAGTATGACTGCTTTTGCCCGCCGTGAAATTAAAGCCGATTGGGGCTCAGCCGTATGGGAAGTACGTTCCGTTAACCAACGGTTTCTTGAAACCTACTTCCGTCTTCCTGAACAATTTAAAAGCATGGAGCCGGTATTGCGCGAACGTTTTCGCAAACAACTACAACGAGGCAAAGTCGAGTGTTCATTGCGTTTTGTGGCGAACGATGCGGCAGTAGGTAAGCTCAACCTAAACGAAGTTTTAGCCAAACAAGTCATGAAAGCCGCGGATTGGGTGCAATCCCACGGCCAATCTGCCGGTGTTAACCCCTTAGACGTATTACGCTGGCCTGGTGTTATTTCAGCCGAAGAAACGGACATGGATGTTATTCAAGCCGAAGCGCTGGCTGAATTTGACCTCACACTAAAAGATTTTATCGCCGCACGCGCCACCGAAGGCAGCAACCTAAAAGGTATGATCGAACAACGTTTAGACGGTATTAACGCAGAAGTCGAAAAAGTCACTTCCCACATGCCAGACGTGATCAAATGGCAACGTGAAAAAATCCAAGCCCGCTTCGAAGATGCCAAAATTGACCTAGACCCGGCTCGTGTAGAACAAGAAATGGTGATGTTGGCACAAAAAGTAGATGTAGCAGAAGAGCTAGACCGCTTAATATCACACATAAGCGAAACCCAAAAAATTCTTAAAAAAGGCGGTGCAGTTGGTCGTAGACTGGATTTTATGATGCAAGAGTTTAACCGCGAGTCGAATACCCTAGGATCTAAGTCTATTAATAGCGATATCACTCAGTCAGCAGTTGAATTAAAAGTGCTGATTGAGCAAATGCGTGAGCAGATCGCGAATATAGAGTAGTAAAAAATGGACACAGGGTGACCATTTTGTTTAGAAAAACCCTGACACTCCATAGGATAACACTGGTTAGATGTCGGTTTTTTTACAAGCATAGGTTCTTTAAAAATGTAAAAAATTATCCTATTAAATTATATATTTAAAAATTTATTAGCTTAGTTATTGAACATATTCTAGGGTAACGATATAAAAATGCGTTATGCATATTAATTATATTAGTAGGCTCGCCACAACCTGTGTCAGGGTTTTTTAAAATATTACTGATTAATATTTACAGATGTCTTGTTTAGCTCTAAAGTTGCATCAAAGACTAAACCGTTATACCTAATAAACATATCTCTTTTTTCGGCTATTGATCACCAATGTATTCGTAGAAAATAGTTAAAATTTTTTTGATTCAGATGACGATTGCTTCATTAAAGTATTTATTGAAATCGAGCTTAAAGTCCCTTGCGATAACAGCTTCAACAATTTTACGTCATGACTAACCGCAGCTAAGTCCAATTCCTTGGGCTTCAAATAATGGTTGCAGCGAACTGAATAAAACACTTTCACAACGGGTTTAGCGGTATGTGCAGGGTTTTGCCTGAGCACCATAGCAACCTTTTTATTGCTTAGTTTGACTAAAGTGCCCACGGGGTAAATTCCGATACATTGCACAAATTGTTCGAGTAACACTTCGTCGTACATTTCAGGTGCATCTTGCAACAAGATTTGCAGCGCTTTTCTAGACGACCTCGCAGCCTTGTAAAACAAGTCGGCCGTTATCGCATCATAAGTATCAACGATTGCAATCATACATCCATATTGAGTAATTTCATTACCTCGAAGACCTTTTGGGTAACCGTAACCATCAAGCCATTCGTGGTGTTGACCTATTTTTTTAACAATTGAATCGGAAACTTGCATGTCAGTGAGTTTTTTGGTGACGTTATACAGATAATCTTTCATAATCATCATTTATTGTTCGTCAACCGCCCAGCTTTATGCAATATTTCGTCAGGAATTTTAACTCTGCCTAAGTCATAAAGAAAACCTGCCAGCGCCAATTATTGTCATTGTTCTTTTTCCAGATCAATATAAGACCAAATTTAGATAACAAAATAGCCACATTTAATGAATAAGATAAAAGATAGGTATCTTTTTCTTGTATCTTTGTCATGCACATCAAAGCATTAGGATTACGAATGATCGACGAGACAGGATCTTGAGTGAAGACTTCTGTGATGGCAATATCAATGGGTAAATTTTTACCTTTAAGGTGAAGTTTGTTTATCACTCTAAGTTCTGTTTCAAACGGCACGAGTTCAGGTAATTCAAGTACTTCAGGTATGGGAACAGTTTCTTCAATTTCAAAAACGTCTGGCTTGATTTGTTTGCTATAGAGTCAACGAACATTCCTGCTTCAAGATCGTCTATACCAAAGGTTTTTAACATTGCTAATATCCCTTGCAAATAAATTCAAAAATATCTCACTTCTATTTTAAGAGCAACATTTACTATTTATAAACAAAGTCTAAAACTCTAATTTCCATAGTATTTCTGGCAAATCAGGTTGCCATTTGAAAAGGCTCATCTTGACTCTGTTGTTAAAAATAGCGATGGCTTCTTGTTGCAATAAGCCTGTTTGTTTTTGTGATTGCTCAGAACCTACGGGAAATGCAATTTGTCCATTAGAACGCAACACTCTGTACCAAGGTACGTCCATATTTTTTGGCACAAAACCAAGTGACTTACCTACTAGCCGTGCCCGTCCAGGTAATCCTGCCAGATCGGCAATTTGGCCGTAACTAGCTACTTTGCCCAAGGGGATGAGTTGCACAGTGCGCCAAATCCTGGCGTATTGAGGTGGCACTGGGATAACTACAATTTAGCTTGCCACAACAAAAGGATATTCTGTTTGGACTTGCTCTAAATCAAGCAGTTTTCCTTGTTGGTTAACATTTCGGTAAAGTGCTAAGTCACTTGGCGAAGTATATCCGGCGACTTGTTCAATATCGTTGAGTCTAGCTCCTTGACTGGCTAAATACGTTAAGTAAGTATGCCGTAAAACATTGAGCGAAAGCTGGTCAGGAAAGGTTATCTGAGCATCATGACCTATATTCACCAACAATTGCACAAAGTCTTCTTGGCTTTTGATATTCGACCACACTGTTTGTTCATTAGTTAAGTTATTACATAGTGCTTGCAGTACTTCAGCTAGGTTTTTTTGAATACTGATAATCCGAGAAAACTGGTTGTTTATTTGTAACATCAAATAGTCTTGGCTGCAGTCTCCTTTTTTTATTAAAGATAATTCATCAACACTTACACCACTTAAAATCAAACCAATTAGCGCTTTACCTTGGTCATTGGCAACAGAAAAGAGCTTCTGAGATTCATCAATATTTAATAAACGCAAAGACTGAGATGCAGATGTAACTAGTGCAGATGATAGGCGAGGATCGGGTGCTGCAAGTTGGCCATTTTGAGCAGAGCCCATGATTGAATAGTCATTTGCTCTGGCTTGCCCAGGCATCAAAACAAAGTGGTTAGATGAAGCTGCCCCATTCTGTTTGAAGATAAAACTAAACAACAACAAAGCTAATACGGCCACAATGACGGCTGCTATTAAACTGATAAGGCTATTAAGTGAGTAGTTTGGCCCAATTGCAAAATCAGGAATAAAGGCAGGCTCAAGCAAAGAAATTTTAGCATCGAAAGGTTTTGATACTTCTTGCGCTATTTGTTGATTTTTTAGCGTTTGGGCTTGATTTTGCAGGGCCTTTAATGCGTCGTCTAGCCTTTTATATTGTTCAAGGTTTTGGCTAAACACTTGTGTTAGTTTGTTTTGCTCAACTAGCTGGGTATTCATTTTTTCTACTTTACCTCTAGCAGCACTGAGCTTGCGCTTTACATCTAGTAAATAGTCCACTTGGCTCATTTTTATTTGTTCTTCAAGTAAAGCCTGAAGTTGCAGAGATTTTTGCTGTTGCGCCAAAATGGCTTGGTCACGCTCCAAATAGGCTTGCGTATATTTTTCAGATAAAGCAGACAGGTTGGCATTAACCTCTTGTAGACTTAGCTTTATCGCATCAATTTGAGCATTATCCATTGGTCTAACAATCGATTCTCCGTTATTAATGGACTCAACCAAACTATCAAGCAACGCTTGTGTTTGTGCTTGTTCAGCCAACGCTTGGTCAAGGTTAGCACCCAAGTTTTTGGCCTGACTTAGGACTCGATTTTCATCTCTTTCTAATGACGTGATATTGTTATGACTGGCAAAGGATTGTAACAGTTGTGCTTGTTCCGTTATTTTTAATTCCAGAAACTCCAATTGCTGATCTACATCTAATAGGTCATCAGTGTTGTTTATTTGCGTTTCAGAAGCAACTAACTGTAGATACACTTTTATCCAAGCATCTATTATTGGTTTAAGTATTTGTGGGTCGCTACCGTTGGCTTTTAGGGTAATAATACGCCCAGTTAAACTTGCTTCTACTACCAATGCATCAAAAAGTGTTTGTACTTTAATGATTAACATTTGACTTTGTTCAAGCTCTTTTGCAACAAAGCTCAGCACATTATTGCTTTTCATCCTTTGCTGATGCAGAGTAATTTGCCTTTGTGCTAATTCAGCAAACTCTTGTTTAGTTTGAGATGTATACGAAAAATGTAAAGTAGCTTGGCTTTGATATATAGGTGATTGAATCCAAATCACCGCATTGGCAGTAATCAGGATCAATAAAAATGTAGTGATCAAAACCTGCCACTTGCGCTTTTGAAAGGTTTTATGCTGGAATTCTGACGGATCTATAGCAGCATTGGTAAAGGGGTGACTTGGTATGTAATCAACTTTGCTATCAAATGACATAAAAAATAACCAAGTCCATTAAACAGCTAGCGAATCCATTCAAACAATTTTTGGTGAGCATATACATCCATTTTGCTTTAAATTTTTTAGTTAGAGACTGTCGATTTGCCAGCATAGGTAAAATTTAACAATCCTCACCAAAAACAACAAGCATAAGTTATAGTGAGGCTAAAAACTTAAAAAAAAATGACAACGTTAGAAATTAACAAAAGACTAATATGTTTTAAGTGTGGTTACCCGCAAAGTACATGTTTATGTGTTTGGGTAAATCCCATCACAACACCTCTCAACATCATTATATTACAACATCCTAAAGAGGCAAAACACGCAAAGAACACGGTTAAGTTATTAACGTTGGGATTAAAAGCAATAACAATATTGCAGGGTGAAAAACCAGAGGACTGGGCAGAATTGGCCCAAAAGGTTGCAAACCAACCGCAAAGTTATTGTTTGTTTTACCCTAACGAACAAAGCATTTCACTTGAGTCCATTTCCTCGCCAGTACATAATAAAAAGTATTTTCCAGTCAATCACAACTTAATATTCATTGATGCATCATGGCGCAAAGCACTGAAAATATGGCATCTCAACCCTTGGTTACAACAATGCAATAGTTGGCACTTTTCCAATCCCCCTGACAATCAATACCACATCAGACATACAACTCAGGAAAGTAGTCTATCAACGCTTGAGTCAGTAGTTTATGTACTAGAGCATACTCACAACATTGATTGCACACCACTACATTCGCTGTTCTTAAGTATGCAAAAAATATGCTTTCTTCAAAACCACAACCGATAGAGTGAGCGACTAAAAGCCCTCGGATGTATGTAAATCACTGATTAGTTCAAAGAACAGTAAATTATTTAATTACGCTTAATTATTTAGATAGAACATATTTATATCAACCTCATCAACTCACCCACTAAATTTAGGCTTACCAGGAAAAATGATTACTACGCTTTATGCATAATGACCAAGGGGTTATGCACTCTCAAAGGACTATCAAAAAGAATAAAAAGTATAGATTTATAGACATGCATATGATGTCACGCTGCACTAAGAAGGTACGTTTAGTCTAGATAAATCGTTTGGCATTCCCTTCATTAACGTCGCTGATCATCAGACTAATGGCACATAGGCTCATAAAAGAGGTTTCATTTTAGTTCTCTTTGAAAACAATCTTGTGGTTTTATTATTCATGTTTAACACACTCAAACTAGCAAAGTTTAATAAAACATCATACTGTACTTACCACAATATATTTTGTTAGTAAGAGTCCAATTATGTCTTGTTATGTTGTAAATAGAGCTTTGTTATTAGTTATGTTTAGTGGATTAAGCTTAACAATTTTTGCAGAAAATCGAATCGATACTCAGCGGCCCGATGCACCTGATTTAGCTGCATATGGTGAATATGCTATAGGTGTGAAAACCTTTAAAATTGTTAATCCCAAGCAGATTGATATTGTTAAAATTGACCCAGCTAATTCAACAAACCCACCTAAATATGACCGCCCTTTGACGCTTGAAACTTGGTACCCCGCTATAAAGGACAGCCAAGGCAACACCAGCCTCGACGTGTATTTACGTGATGGAAAAACAATAGTCAGCATACAGGGCAAAGCAATACGCGACGCCAAACCATTCATTAGCAGTCAAAAATATCCTTTGGTATTGATTTCCCACGGTTACCCTGGTAATCGTTTTTTAATGTCTCATTTAGCTGAAAACATCGCTTCAAAAGGTTATGTTGTCGTCTCTATAGATCATACCGACTCTACCTATCGAACCCAAGCCGCCTTCGGTTCGACTTTGATCAATCGGCCACTCGATCAACTTTTCACACTTGATCAAATAGAACGTATGTCAAAAGACAGTTCTTCGTTTTTGTTTGACTTAGTCAACACCCAAAATACTGCTTTGATTGGTTACTCTATGGGTGGCTACGGTGCTGTCATTGCAGCGGGTGGGGGTGTTACAAAGCAAGCGGTAGATTACCCATGGGGGCTTCCACAGGACGCATTAGCCATACATCAAAACCGTCAATATCTTGACCCAAGACTTAAAACCGTCATCGCCTTTGCACCTTGGGGCATGAATTATGGCATATGGGACTCAACAACACTAAAAGATGTAAAGGTACCCATGTTTTTTATAGCAGGTTCAGTTGATGATGTATCAGGCTACAAAGAAGGAGTACGTGCTATTTGGCAGGGTACAACAATGGTAGACCGAGCATTATTAACCTTTGAGAATGCTAATCATGGTGTTGGAGCGCCCATGCCTGCTCCTAAGGAGTCTTATGTCTATGATGAAACACTTGGTTTCAATATTAGTGAACATTACACAGATGCCGTTTGGGATACTGTTCGCATGAACAACATATCTCAGCACTTTGTAACAGCATGGTTAGAAAAACACTTAAAAGACAATACCAAGATGAACGCTTACCTCAACCTAAAAGCCAATTCAAATGATGGTGTTTGGAGCATGGATGATAACAACCAACCTAAACAAGAACATACGCATTGGGCTGGCTTTAAAAATCGTACCGCTAAAGGCTTAAGATTTGAGACCTTAGTCAAGGGAGATTAATAAGACTCCTTAGATTTTAACTGTCCTAGAATCAAGCTAACATTCTAGGGTTTCAAGAAACTAATTTGACATGCTGGTAGGTTCGAATTACGGACATACTATTGAATCAATCGCAATTTGTAAGAGATCGCTTTACCACACTTTGGACTGACTATTCATTATCATCTAATTTGGATCTACTACCTTTTATTGAAACCATACAAGGGTCCTATACGGGCCAAAAAAAAACACGCACAATGACACAACAGATCACCCTTCGGAGTGACAACGTATACAAACAGATATAATAAAAAATAATAAGAGGGTACTACCCAAAATGTCACTTTTTCCTACACTAATTAGCGCAGCATTAGTTGCTGCCTCAGTGCTGCTAGCTACAAGCTGTTCTGAGAAAATTTCAGTCACCGAATATCAAAGCCTTGGCGAAAAATACAAGGTCGTCATTGAACGGGATATCCGCGGTGTGCCCCATGTCATTGGAGAGCGCGATGTGGATGCCGCCTTTGGTTTTGCCTATGCACAGGCCGAGGACAATTGGGAGTTGGTCTACGACACCATAGACTTTTATCGCGGTAGTGCAGCCAAGACAAAGGGGCCCGATTCGGCGGTCACCGATTTCTTGGTTAAGTGGCTGGGTATTTGGGACGATATTGATACCCATTACGAGACCGAGTTATCCCCTGAGATCCGCGCTTATATCGAGGCCTATGCCGATGGCTTAAATTATTATGCTGCCATGAACCCAGAACGGGCAGTGGCCGAGCTGCCAATAACTGGCAAAGATATTATCGCCGGCTATATGTTTCGTCATATACTTTTTTATGGTTTTGATGGCGTCTTAAAAGAAGTTATGAGCAGTGCTCGCCGACAACCCATCAGCACCAACAATGGCGTCACATACGACAATTTACCCATAGGCTCTAATGCTTCGGCCATCTCCCCGGCAAATAGTACTGATGGCGCGACACGTTTAGCCATAAATTCCCATCAGCCAGCAACCGGCCCTGTAGCTTGGTATGAGGCGCATATTCAAAGTGGCGAAGGTTTAAATGCTATGGGCGGTCTATTTCCAGGCAGTGCTACAATAGGGGTTGGTTTTAACGAAAATATTGCCTGGGGCGCGACGGTTAACAAACCAGATCTCGTGGATGTCTATGTGCTGGATATTGATCCTGAAGATCCATTGCGCTATCGGATGGATGGCGAATGGCACGACCTTGAGGCTACCGTATTGGAGATTGAGGTTAAGTTATTTGGTTTCTTGCCTTGGACGGCCAATGAGTTGGGTCTACGTTCTGCACATGGTCCGGTGCTGCAAACCGATCACGGCACCTACGCCATTCGCTATGCTGGCATGGGTAAGATGCGTCAAGTAGAGCAGTGGCTGGCCATGAACAAGGCGCAAAACCTCGAGCAGTGGCGCGATGCCCTACGTATTCACAGCTTCGCCAGCTTTAACTTTGTCTACGCAGACAGCGATAGCAATATTATGTTTGTGCACAATTCCCTAACGCCAGTGCGGGTTGGTGGTTACGACTGGACACAGTATTTGCCCGGTGACGACAGCAGCCTGATCTGGCAGGACTACATGCCCTTCGACAAGCTTCCTCAGGTGATCAACCCCGAGTCCGGTTGGATCCACAGCGCCAATCAGAGTCCATTCTTTATTACCGAAGAAGGAAGTAACCCCAAATCATCGGACTATCGCAGGGAAGATGGCTTTCCTACGCGCATGACAAATCGCGCAGTGCGCGGCCTAGAGATGTTTACCGAACTCAGCCCAATCTCTGAGCAAGAGTTCTCGCAGATTAAGCACGACAAAAAGTACAGTCCGAACTCCCGCGCAGTGAAATTTCTTAAGGGGGCAATCGATCTTTCGCTGACTGAGACTGGCAATGAATTCTATCTCGAAGCCCAAACTGTTATTCGTGACTGGGATCTCTCCACTGACGTTGAAAACCGTGGTGCCGCCCTGTCAACCTGTGTGATCGGTGCCGAATGGTTAGCCGAACAAAAGGGCGAGCCGACACCAGATGTTGCCGACGTCTTTTATCTCTGTGCCGACAGAGTGCTCGCAGCCACAGGTCGTATAGATCCACTCTGGGGTGATGTTAACCGCCATGTGCGCGGCGACATCAACCTGCCAGTAGGCGGTGGGCCAGATACCTTGCGGGCTATTTATGCTCTTGGTATGGAGGAAGATGGTTATCAAACCAATATAGCTGGCGACGGTCTCTATTATTTTGTCTCCTGGGACGCTCAAGGGTTGCAAAAAATTCGTGGCGTTCATCAATTTGGCGCGGCAACACTGGATACAGAGTCACCCCATTACGCAGATCAGGCCGAAGACTATGTAGGAGAAATTTTGCATGACCCGTTATTTGATTCTGAATTACGCAAGGATAATATTTCTCGGCGCTATCGACCTGGCGAATAAATAGAGGTATAAATAACAAACTCGTTCGAGTCAGTACTGAGCGGTTAACTTAAACCATAATAAACAGCATTTACAACAGCATTCGCGATAAGAAGAACTCTATGACCAACCTTTTCCAGCCACTCACACTGAGCTCTGGCACAACGCTTAAAAATCGCTTTATTCTGGCGCCCCTCACCAACTCCCAAAGTCATGTGGACGGCACTCTGTCTGAGGATGAATATCACTGGCTAACAAAACGCGCTCAGGGTGGCTTTGCTCTGACCATGACCTGTGCCGCACACGTTCAGGCTGTGGGGCAAGGTTTTCCCGGACAGCTGGGAGTTTTTTCCGACCATCATCTCGAGGGCCTAACCCGCCTTGCAGATGGCATTAAACAGCATGGCAGTGTCTCCATGGTGCAACTTCATCATGCCGGGATGCGTTCGCCCGCCGAATTGATTGGCGAGCCACCGCTGTGCCCATCGGACAACGAAGAGACTGGCGCCCGCGCCATGACCACTGAAGAAGTCGAACAACTAGGAGAAGACTTTGTTTCTGCCGCAGTGCGCGCTGAAAAAGCTGGTTTTGAGGGCGTCGAAATACACGGTGCCCACGGTTATATTCTGGCGCAATTTTTAAGCGGGAAGATTAATCAGCGCCAGGATCAGTACGGTGGTAGCTTGGAAAATCGTGGGCGGCTTATTCGCGACATTATCGACGGCGTCCGTGCCCGCTGCAGCAAAGATTTTATTTTAGGGCTGCGCCTATCACCTGAACGTTTTGATGTAGAGCTCGGCGATATGCTTGCCTTTACTCAGACTATTCTCAGTGATGGCAAAATCGACTTTCTTGATTTGTCCCTCTGGGACGTTTTCAAAGAGCCCCAACAAGAAGAGTTTAAGGGACGTACACTGCTGTCTTATTTCACCGACCTTGATCGCGGTAATGTTGCCCTAGGCATAGCGGGAAAATTGCGGACACCAGAAGAAATACGTCAGGCTATGGAAGCCAATATCGATTTTATACTGCTTGGTCGCGCCGCTATTTTGCACCACGACTACCCACTGCAGATGCAAGCTGATCATGATTTTCAGCCAGTGACTAATCCGGTTTCGCCAGAGCATTTACGCAACGAAGGGCTAGGCGAAGTCTTTGTTGATTACATGAGAACCTGGAAGGGTTTTGTCGTCGAGTGACAGAATATACAAATCATTACATGCAAATGAATTTGCTGGATTAAGAATCGCTTGCTTCAATCTCCATGCAGGTATCAATCGGCTTCAAGGGTTGTTTGATTTGGACTGCTACTTTAAGGAATTTACGTTATGAAATATGTTGTTGTTACAGGTGCATCCTCTGGCATTGGCCGAGGGAGTGTTAAAGTGCTTATTCAAAAAGGGTTTCATGTTTTTGGCTCTGTGCGTAAGCAAGCTGATGCTGATAGTTTGATTGAGGAGTTTGCTGATAAGGTGACACCTCTAATTTTTGATGCAACAGATGTTACGGCGGTTAAAGAGGCTGTCGTTAAGGTCAAAAGCATAGTGGGTGACACAACGTTATCGGGTCTAGTTAATAATGCTGGTGTTGCCGTTACTGGGCCACTGATGCATATTCCTATTAATGAATTTCGCTATCAATTGGAAATTAACACTATTGGGCCGATGATTGCGATTCAGGCGTTTTTGCCATTGTTAGGTGCGGTGAACCCACCGGTAGAAAATCCAGGTCGAATTATTAATATTACTTCTATGGCTGGTGTACGAGCGGCCCCTTTTTTCGGTCCCTATTCAGCTTCAAAACATGCATTAGAAGCAATCTCAGGTTCATTAAGACAAGAGTTACTACTATACGGTGTGGATGTTATCATTATCGGACCTGGCGCAGTGGCTACGCCTATATGGAACAAGGCTAAACTAGTAGATAACAGTCAATATGATAATACAGACTATAAACAATCATATAAAAAGATGAATGATTTTATGAGCGCTATGGGTCCAAAAGGCGTGTCTGTTGATAAAGTTGGAGAATTGGTGCATCACACTATTACCACAGCTAAACCTAAGGTGCGTTATGCTATCGCTCCAAATATGTTAACAGATTGGCACATTCCACAAAATTTACCTAAACGCATTTTAGATAACATTATTGCTAACAAGATAGGCCTAAAGAAAATAGAAAAGTAACCTAAGAACAATTTTCATTAAGCAGAGCTCGTTTTTTGTTAACCTCATCCCTTATTCTACCGTCCAATATCCGCGGTAGTGGCATGTGGTTTTACAAACCTGATGTAGCGCGGCTGATGCTTATTTTTCAGCTTTTTTTTATGAAATAAGTCTCTTTCACCGGCACGAAGGTGTAATCCTGCTTGAGGTGCTACTCCATCAGTTCATGTTGCACCCTTAGCCAGTGAAAGTGCAGATACTAAATGACTGAATTTGGTACTTTACAGCTTATCAGATTGACTCTTATTCTAAAGCCCCCTAACGTCAAAATAAAACCACTTAATCAGTATGTTGTTTTATCAGCCCAAATCTCTTTTAGGCGCTGGTCACGGCCACAATTCCACCGGTACAACTTATATCTAACTGCATTATTTTTGTAATAATCTTGGTGATAACTTTCATTCCCTTTTATGGGATAAAAAGTGGTTGTGGGTAGGATAGGGGTCACTACTTTTTGATTAGGAAATTGCGTGATAACGTTTTGTCTTGATAATTCGGCCAGTTTACGTTCTTTTTCATCGGCCACAAAAATAGCGCTCAAATAACTAAACCCTTTATCACAGAATTGTCCTGTGTCATCAAAGGGGTCGATGTTTACCCAAAAATGTTCAAGTAAACCTTGGTACGTCACTTTTTTGGGATCGTAAGTGATTTCAACCGCTTCATAATGACCAGTGTGATTACCACCATAAGTTGGATTTTCTAACGTACCTCCAGTAAAGCCAGAGATAACCTCAGACACCCCTTCAAGTTTTTCAAAGTCTGACTCCATACACCAAAAACATCCTCCAGCAAAAATAGCTTTGTCTGCGGTTGCTGTGGGAGCATATAGGGCAAAAACAGCGATTAACGCTAGTAATATTTGTAGTTTCATGACATTTCCTTAACGACTAGACATGTTTAAATAATATAAAAGTTCATATAAAGACCAATATTTTGCTATAAAATTTCAACTATGTATAAAAACAAAAAACCCAGCGTGATATTTAACCAAGCTGGGTTTTTAAGTATTACAAATCAGATTACTTACGCAGTTTTCGGATCAACCTCAACTGTGCAATAGCCTCGGCTAACTCGACAGCGGCCTCTGCATATTCAAAATCAGCGGTCGGGTTGGCGATATGCTCTTCTGCACGTTTTTGTGCATCAAGTGCCGCTTGTTCGTCTAGGTCCTCTGCACGAATAGCGGTATCAGCCAATACAGTCACTGAGCCCGGCTGTATCTCTAGCACGCCACCGTTGATGTAGATATTTTCTTCGTCACCAAATTGCTTAACCAGACGTACCATTCCAGGTAATAGAGTAGTTAATAAAGGTGCATGACCAGGATGGATACCTAGTTCACCTTCACTACCTGTAATCTGAATAGCTTCGACCAAACCAGAAAAAATACTGGTTTCAGCGCTTACTACGTCTAGATGTACGGTCATTGCCATAAAAATCTCCTAAATAGGATCCTTAAAACATCTCTTTGGGTTCGTTTAACTTGGAGTCTAGGAGGAAGTGCACAATGTATAAGTATACCTGAGCACTTCCGACAACGAATCCGCGCTAAATGAGCCAAAATTACATGTTTTTAGCTTTTTCGCTTGCTTCTTCGATAGAACCAACCATGTAGAAAGCTTGCTCTGGAAGGTGATCAAACTCACCGTTCAAGATGCCACTAAAACCACTGATAGTGTCTTTCAATGAAACATATTTACCAGGTGAACCAGTAAATACTTCGGCTACGAAGAAAGGTTGTGACAAGAAACGCTGAATTTTACGAGCTCGTGATACAGAAAGCTTATCTTCTTCAGAGAGTTCATCCATACCTAAGATAGCGATGATGTCTTTCAATTCTTTGTAACGTTGCAATACTGATTGCACACCACGTGCAGTGTCGTAATGTTCTTGACCAATAACCAGAGGGTCAAGTTGACGTGAGCTAGAATCAAGTGGGTCAACCGCGGGGTAAATACCCAAAGACGCGATATCACGTGACAATACAACCGTTGCATCTAAGTGAGCAAAGGTAGTTGCAGGTGAGGGATCGGTCAAATCATCCGCAGGTACGTATACCGCTTGGATTGATGTGATTGAACCTGTCTTAGTTGATGCGATACGTTCTTGAAGCACACCCATTTCTTCAGCTAGAGTAGGTTGATACCCAACTGCTGATGGCATACGACCGAGTAGAGCAGACACTTCTGTTCCAGCTAGCGTATAACGGTAGATGTTATCAACGAAGAACAATACGTCACGACCTTCATCACGAAACTTTTCCGCCATAGTCAAACCAGTCAAGGCAACACGTAAACGGTTTCCAGGAGGCTCATTCATTTGGCCGTATACTAGAGATACTTTGTCTAGTACATTGGATTCGCTCATTTCGTGGTAGAAATCATTTCCTTCACGAGTACGCTCACCTACACCAGCAAATACTGAGTAGCCGCTGTGCTCGATAGCAATGTTACGAATAAGTTCCATCATGTTGACGGTTTTACCCACACCAGCACCACCAAACAATCCAACTTTACCACCTTTAGCAAACGGGCAAACCAAGTCGATAACTTTGATGCCTGTTTCAAGTAGTTCAATTGAACTGGATTGTTCTTCGTAGGTTGGCGCTTCACGGTGAATAGACATACGCTCTTCTTCACCAATAGGGCCAGCTTCATCGATGGGGTTACCTAAAACATCCATGATACGACCCAACGTGGCTATACCAACAGGGACTTGAATTGCTGCACCACTGTTTTCAACCGCTAGGCCACGACGTAAACCGTCAGTGGTACCCATTGCGATGGTACGAACTACACCACCACCTAATTGCTGTTGTACTTCCAGGGTCAAACCTTGCAAATCACCTTCGGTAACTCGCAATGCGTCATATATTTTTGGAACCGAATCTTGTGGAAACTCAATATCCACTACGGCGCCAATTATTTGGACGACCTTACCATGACTCATGTTAATTCCTCTTAAATTCTAAAACCATTGCCTAAACCGCTGCAGCGCCGCTAACAATCTCACTAATCTCTTGTGTGATTGCTGCTTGACGTGCTTTGTTATATATCAATTGCAAGTCATCAATTATATCGCCTGCATTATCAGTAGCCGCTTTCATGGCTACCATGCGAGCTGCTTGCTCAGACGCGCCATTTTCAACAACGCCTTGATATACTTGAGACTCTATAAAACGGACCAGTAACATATCTAGGATAGGTTTTGGATCAGGTTCGTAAATATAGTCCCAACGGTGCTGTAATTCTTTTTCGTCAGATTTAGGCAAAGGCAACAATTGATCGATCTGCGGCTCTTGCGCCATGGTATTTACAAACTTATTAAACACCAAATATAAACGGTCAATTTTACCGTCATTAAATGCATCCAACATGATACGTACCAAGCCAATGATTTCACTGATACTTGGGGCATCACCTAAACCAGATTCAGCGGCTAATACACTGCCACCAAAACGATTAAAAAATGCAACAGACTTAGCACCTAATGCAGCAAAATCTATTTGAACATCTTGTTCTTGCCATTTCTTCGCATCTTTCACTACCATTTTGAATTCGTTAGAGTTTAACCCCCCACATAATCCACGGTCTGTAGAAATCACGATATAACCAACGCGTTTTATCTCGCGGTCTTCCAAATATGGATGGCGATATTCAAGGTTAGCGTTTGCTAGGTGACCGATTACGTTTCGAATATTCTCAGCATATGGACGGCTTTTGGCCATACGGTCTTGCGCCTTTTTCATTTTGGACGCTGCAACCATTTCCATAGCGCTGGTGATCTTCTGCGTATTTTTAATACTGCCGATCTTACCTTTTATCTCTTTACCGCTAGCCATAAACTCTATCTCCGATTATTCAACATAGTGACCACCATTTTTTATTATATAAAAGAATAGTGGTCTAATTGATTACCACGTTTGTGTTGCTTTAAATTTCTCTAAAGCTTCATTTAACGTAGCTTCAATACCTTTGTCAAAATTACCTGTTGTATTGATAGTGTTCATCAGCTCGCTATATTCACTGCTCATAAAAGAGTGTAAGGATGCTTCAAAATCTAGAATTTTTTCTAGTTGAACATCTTTTAAATACCCTTTTTCAACAGCAAACAATGAAACACCCATATCTGCGACCGAAAGAGGTGCATATTGGTTTTGTTTCATTAATTCCATAACACGCTCACCATGCTCAAGTTGAGCACGAGTTGCGTCATCAAGGTCAGATGCAAACTGCGAGAAAGCCGCTAATTCACGATACTGAGCTAGGGCTAAACGGATACCGCCACCTAACTTCTTGATGATTTTGGTTTGCGCAGCACCACCAACACGAGACACTGATATACCAGCGTTAACCGCAGGGCGGATACCGGCGTTGAACAAATCCGTCTCAAGGAAAATTTGTCCATCAGTAATCGAAATAACGTTAGTAGGAACAAAAGCCGAAACATCACCTGCTTGGGTCTCGATAATAGGTAATGCAGTCAAAGAGCCTGTTTTACCTTTTACTTCACCTTTAGTGTAACGCTCAACATATTTATCATTTACACGTGCAGCACGCTCTAGAAGACGCGAGTGAAGATAGAATACATCTCCAGGATACGCTTCACGGCCTGGCGGACGACGTAATAAAAGTGAAATTTGACGATAGGCAACGGCTTGTTTAGACAAGTCATCATATACAATCAAAGCATCTTCACCACGGTCACGGAAATACTCACCCATGGTACAACCAGAGTAAGGTGCCAAATACTGTAATGCCGCAGATTCAGATGCAGAAGCCGCAACTACAATGGTGTGACCCATTGCGCCGTGTTCTTCTAGCTTACGTACCACGTTGGCGATAGTAGAAGCCTTTTGGCCAATCGCAACATAAATACATTTAACGCCTGAATCTTTTTGATTGATGATGGCATCAATCGCTAATGCTGTTTTACCGGTTTGACGGTCACCAATAACCAGTTCACGTTGTCCGCGACCCACTGGGATCATGGCATCAACTGATTTATAACCAGTCTGTATAGGTTGGTCGACCGATTGACGTTCAATAACGCCCGGTGCAATTTTTTCTATAGGTTCATAGCCATCTGCATCGATAGCGCCTTTACCATCGATAGGAGCACCTAGTGTGTTAACAACACGACCAAGTAGGTTACGGCCTACTGGTACTTCTAAGATACGGCCTGAAGACTTAACTTTTACGCCTTCTTGTAAGTCAGCGTAAGGACCCATTACTACCGCACCTACAGAGTCACGCTCTAGGTTTAATGCGATAGCGTAACGACTACCAGGAAGCTCAATCATTTCGCCTTGCATTACATCTGCAAGGCCATGGATTCGGATAATACCATCGGTTACACCAACAATAGTTCCTTCATTACGAGCTTCACTGACTACTTCGAACTTCTCAATACGTTGTTTGATTAGTTCGGCAATTTCAGTGGAATTCAGTTGCATGCTCTTTCCCCGTTATGCTTGTAACGCGTCTGATAGACGGTTTAATTTACTACGAAGTGAACCATCAATTACTGTATCGCCGGCTTTAATTAGCACACCAGCAATCAGTTCAGGATCCACGCTACAATTTAGCTTAACTTTTCTTGCAAGACGCTTTTCAAGAGACTTACCGATATCTGTTTGCTGTTTTTTATTGAGTTTGACGGCTGAAGTAATATCAACATCAATCTCCTTATCATAATCAGCTTTAAGCTGATTAAACATCACAGAAATTTCAGGAAATGCTTGTAAACGTCTATTTTCAGCCAAAATCATTACAAGATTTTGACCCTGTTGGTCGAGTTGTTCACCGCACACGCCATTAAAAATGTCAGCTAATTTTTCTGCTGCTATCGACCCAGTTAATAAAGATTTAACTGTTTCGTTTTTAGAAACTTCAGCAGCAAACACCAGCATTTCTTGCCATTGTGCAATGGTTTTATTCTCGACCGCGTAATCGAACGCAGCTTTTGCGTAAGGGCGAGCGATAGTAGTCCATTCAGACATAGCTCATCCTCCCTTATAGCTCAGCGACAAGTTTTGCAACTATGTCACTCTGTGCCGCAGCATCAATTTCACGTTCAAGGATCTTTTCAGCACCGGCAATAGCTAGAGATGCGACCTGTTGACGCAACTCTTCTTTAGTACGGTTTTTTTCTGCTTCGACCTCTGAGTATCCCTGAGCAATAATTTTCTCACGCTCGGAATGACCACGTTGCGTTTCTTCGTCAACAATTGTTGACCCACGCTTTTTGGCTTGCTCGATGATTTCTGCTGCTTGAGCTTTCGCTTCTTTAAGCTGATCAGTGGCTTTAACTTGTGCTAACTCGAGATCTTTCTCACCTCGTTCAGACGCAGCTAAACCGTCAGCAATTTTCTGTTGGCGTTCTTCAATAGCACCGATAATAGGCGGCCATACATACTTCATGCAAAACCACACAAAGAATATAAATGCTATTAGTTCACCAAGTAGAGTGGCATTGATGTTCAAGACCGATACTCCTCTTTAATAGTTCGTTAAAAGAAATGGAAAACAACTATTAAGCACCAAGTACGAACAACATATAAAGAGCGATCGCAACACCAATCATCGAGATAGCATCAATAAGACCCGCTACGATGAACATTTTTACTTGAAGGGTAGCAGCAAGCTCAGGTTGGCGTGCAGCCGACTCAAGAAATTTACCACCTAAAAGACCGAAACCAATCGCTGGTCCCAATGCACATAGACCAATCAAGATACCAACTGCGATATATAGATTACCTAAGATTTCGCTTTCCATAGATTTTCACCTTTATGTTTAAGTTAAAATTAAAAAATAAAACGTTTATATTCAGGCATCCTGCCTTAACCCAAATGGGCCAGCCTAAGCTGTTCAAATTCATTCCAGAAAATTAGTGTTCTTCACTTGCCAAGCTCAAATATACGATGGTTAACATCATAAAAATGAATGCCTGTAATGGAATAATTAGCAAGTGAAATGCTGCCCATAAGAAATGTATTGGCAATTGCCATAATCCTAATGTGCCTGCAATCAGGATAAATATAAGTTCGCCAGCATAGAGGTTACCAAATAAACGTAACGACAATGATAGTGGTTTAGCGAGCAATGAAACAACCTCAAGAATAAAGTTGAACCAGTATAACCAAGGTGTATTAAACGGATGAGCATATAGCTCTTTCATAAACCCGCCAAAACCTTTGATTTTTACAGAATAATAAATCATCAAAACAAACACACCAATAGATAATGCAAAAGTCATGTTGACGTCTGTTGTAGGGACTACTTTCATGTAAACGTCATGTGGGTCTACACCAAATCCGTAGTAACCAATTTGGCCAGCAAGCCAAGGAAGGAAATCAACAGGAATTAAATCCATAAGGTTCATCAACAACACCCACACAAATATGGTCAGTGCTAGTGGTGCAATGAGTTTACTTTTTCCGTGGTAAGTACTTTTAACAGTATCGTTTACGAATTCAACAATCAGTTCGACACTGGCTTGCCACTTGCCCGGTACGCCCGTTGTTGCTTTTTTAGCAACTGATCGAAAGCTCAAAATAAACACAAAACCTAACACAATCGACCATGCTAATGTATCAATATGGAAAGTCCAAAAACCTTCACCCACTGTTGCATTAGTTAAATGGTGCTGAATGTAACTGCTAATGGTTTGTTCGCCACCAGTATCTGCCATTATATCATCCACATTTTAAAAGTTAAAAATCTGTATTCAGCCTCGCTTCTAATTAGCGCGACTTACTAAAATTATTATTGGCCATTGTGCCATTAACGTTATTACGTAGCTGATTAACAGCGGTAAAGGTTGTAAGTTTGGTGATTTGTAAGCCATCACAAACAACACTATCGTAATAATAAACTTAAGCTTGCTTCCTTTGTTAAAATTCCGTACTACTAGCTTATTTTGACTAGCACCGGCATATTTAAACGCTAAGAAGGCAAATACCATTCCCGGGAGCACACATATTAAACCACCATAAAGTGCTGATATTCCAGAATATTTATCTAAAAAAAGGAAAAATATACAGGCTAAAGTCATGGCAATTAGGCTTTGATAAAAAAGCACTTTTCTGGCCAACTGTCGCCCTTCTTGGGCCAAGTTAGTTACCAATTGAACCCTCGATGCGTTTAAACCCCAACAAAAAGCGCCAAAAGTATACTTTACTGGTGAAAATTTACAACACTAAAGTCTAGTTTGGTGCACAAAAGCACTAATATGGATATTCCCACAAAGCCTTTGTTATTGTAGGGGTAAAGGTTTTAAGTATTTTAAATCCTGACCTGTTGCACCTTCTTCAACTTACTGAGTAAAAAACACAAGATAGGAAGATGTTCTGCTAAATATTTTGCTGTATTGTTAAAAATTATCCTACTTAATATGGTCTAAAATACCGTCAAGTTGATCTAGGCTGGAAAAATTAATGACTACCTTGCCTTTTCCTTTAGCGTTATGAGCAATACTGACGGGGGCACCAAGGTTCTCGGATAACTCTATTTGCAAGCGTTGTACGTCAGGATTTTCTTTAACAACTAGTTTATCTTTTGCAGGCTCCAATAATCGTCGAACTAAGTTTTCTGTGTCCCGAACCGTCAATCCTTTTCCTGAAACGATTTGTGCAGCTTCATTTTGGGCATCGCCTTGAAGCGCCAACAAGGCTCTCGCATGGCCCATTTCAATATCGCCATGTTCTAGTAGTAATTTCACATCTTCATTTAAATTATTTAAACGTAATAAGTTAGTCACTGTTGTTCTGGGTTTACCTACAGCAGTTGCCACTTCTTGATGTGTAAGCTCAAATTCAACCATTAAGCGATCAAGAGCTTGTGCTTCTTCTATAGCGTTGAGATCTTCACGTTGAATATTTTCAATCAGAGCTATAGCAACAGCTGATTCATCTGGTACGTCTTTAATTAAACAGGGAATAACATCTAATTGTGCTATTTGCGCTGCACGCCAGCGTCTTTCTCCAGCAATAATTTCATATTTATCTTCAGAAATTTGACGCACAACTATGGGTTGTATTATTCCTTGCGAACGAATTGATGACGCCAAGTCTTCGAGGGCTTCTGATGACATATCTTTTCGCGGCTGATATTTACCGGGCTGTAAAAACTCTACAGGAATTTTTTGCAATTCAGTTTGTTTGTCAGGTAACTCAGAACCACTACTTCTGCCTGCTTGACTAGTGGCTAACAATGCATCCAGTCCTCTACCCAAACCTCTTTTTTTCGCCGACATGTTGTCCTCTGTATTATTCTTTTATCTTATTATCAATACTAACTTTATTTAGCTGTTCTATTTTTTTTCCGCGTCTTAATATTTCACCTGCCAAGGCTAAATAAGCTTTTGCACCCGTAGAAGATTTATCATAATACATAGCCGGTGAACCAAAACTAGGAGCTTCAGCCAATCGCACATTCCTGGGAATAACGGTCCTATACACTTGATCGCCGAAATGCCGTTTAAGTTGTTCGGACACATCATTGGCAAGCCTATTTCTAGGATCGTACATTGTGCGCAAAACACCTTCAATTTTTAATTGTGGATTAACCACAGACGCAAGCTTTTTAATGGTATCCATCAAAGCTGTGAGACCTTCTAGGGCATAATATTCGCATTGCATGGGTACCAAAACCGAATCGGCGGCGGCCATAGCATTTACTGTCAGTTGATTTAACGACGGTGGGCAATCAATAAAAATATAATCGTAATAGTTTTTAACCGGTGCTAATGCGTTGCGTAATCTTAGTTCACGAGCAAACACTTCCATCAATTTAATTTCTGCAGCGGTTATATCACTATTACCGGCTATAAGGTGATACTTTCCAGACGTTTCTTTGATTATAACTTCTTCAATCGGTTTTTCTTCAATCAATAATTCGTAACAGGTGTTTTCAACATTGTATTTGTCTACACCACTTCCCATGGTTGCATTTCCTTGGGGGTCAAGATCAATTAAGAGTACTTTTCGTTTTGTGGCAGCCATTGACGCAGCAACATTAACAGCCGTCGTGGTTTTACCCACACCACCTTTTTGATTAGCAATTGCAATGATTTTGCCCAAAATAATTTTCCACTTTATATTTATAAGGCCAGAATAGAAAACACATTAAATTTGCTAAGAGTCGCGGTACTAGCTTTTAGCTAACTGATTGTTTTTTAATTTTGACAATATGACGTTCGCCTTTAAGGCCTGGCACGTCTAGTTTAATTGTTTCTTGTAATATAAATCCTAAAGGCAAACATTCCAGCTCATCAGTGAAGAGTTGGCCTTTTAATGCAAGAAAAACACCCTGAGAATCTACCAGATGTTCGCACCAGTGCAACATATCTTTTAACGAAGCAAAAGCTCTGCTCAATACTCCATCAATTTTCACGTTTGGCACAAAATCTTCAACTCTTGATTGAACAGGTTCGATATTGTCTATTTTTAATTCATAGGCGACCTGTTTCATAAAACGTACCCGCTTACCTAAGCTATCCAACAATATAAATTGTTTATCTGGACACATTATGGCTAGTGGGATACCCGGTAGCCCTGGACCTGTTCCTACGTCAATATAATGAATTTTATCTAAGAATTGGGCTACGACTATGGAATCGACAATATGCTTGATCACCATTTGTTGAGGATCTCGCACGGATGTCAAATTGTAAGCTTTATTCCATTTATGCATCATCAACACGTAACGGATAAGTTGTAATTGTTGCTTTTCAGTAACGATTAATTCTGAATTATTAAGACTGTCTTTTAAAACACTCAATAATTCGCTTTCTAGGCTGTGTTGATCACTCATTAGGCTGAAATTTTCTTTTGATCTTTACTGGTACCAACTAATAGTCCATGTTTTTTCAAATATACCAATAGTAATGAAACTGCCGCAGGTGTAATGCCTGATATTCTGCCTGCTTTACCAATCGTTTCTGGGCGGCTATCAGTTAGTTTTGCGACGACCTCATTACTTAGCCCAGATATTTGACTGAAATCAAATTCCATAGGTATTAAAGTATTTTCATTACGTGAGGTTTTAGCAATTTCGTCTTTTTGACGCTCTATGTATCCAGCATATTTAATTTGGATTTCAACTTGTTCGGCTGCTTGTTTATTTTCAACTTTTGGTCCAAATGCTTCTATTTGCATAAGTTTTTGATAAGTCATTTCTGGACGACGGATTAAATCTTCTAAGGTGTTTTCTTTCGTTACTGGGTTCTTTAACAAAACATTCAAAGCTTCAGTTGATTCATGAGAAGGATAAACCCAGGTTGATTTGAGCCGTTGTCTTTCCAATTCGATGGCTTCTAATTTTTGATTGAATGCTTTCCAACGTTGTTCATCAACCAAACCAATTTCACGACCCTTTGCTGTTAGACGTATATCTGCATTATCTTCACGTAACAACAAACGGTATTCTGCTCGGCTGGTAAACATTCGGTATGGTTCTTTAGTACCCATAGTGGATAAATCGTCGATTAATACGCCCATGTAGGCTTCATCACGACGTAGAGTAAACTCGTCTTTTTGTTGTACTTGTAGGGCTGCATTTGCGCCCGCTATCAAACCTTGTGCACCGGCTTCTTCATAACCCGTTGTACCATTAATCTGACCGGCAAAAAATAATCCGCTAATAAATTTAGTTTCTAACGTTTGTTTAAGATCACGAGGATCGAAGAAATCATATTCGATTGCATATCCGGGACGAATTATATGCGCATTTTCAAAACCAACTATTGAACGTACAAATTCCATTTGTATGTCAAAGGGTAGACTTGTAGATATACCATTTGGGTACATTTCGATGCTGTTTAAACCTTCTGGTTCGACAAATATTTGGTGTGAATTTTTATCAGCGAATCGATGTATTTTGTCTTCAATTGATGGGCAATACCTTGGACCTATTCCCTCTATAACACCTGTGTAAATTGGAGACCTGTCTAGTCCACCACGAATGATTTCGTGAGTTCTTTCATTGGTGTGCGTGACATAACAAGGGATTTGTTTAGGGTGATCACTAGATTGTCCCATATACGAAAATACTGGTAAAGGTGTATCGCCATGTTGTATTTGCATGACATCCAAATTAAGGGTTCGTGCGTCTAGTCGTGCAGGTGTACCTGTTTTTAAGCGATCGACTCTAAAAGGTAATGCACGAAGTCTATCTGCTAATGCGATCGAAGGAGGATCGCCTGCACGGCCTCCTTTATGGTTTTCCATACCAATATGTATGGTGCCGCCTAAAAATGTGCCTACGGTAATCACAACGCTCTTAGCATGGAATTTAAGTCCCATCTGTGTAATCACACCAACTACGCGATCCTGTTCAACAATTAGATCATCACAAGATTGCTGAAATAAAGTTAGGTTTTCTTGGTTTTCAATCAGCCTGCGGATTTCGTTTCGGTAAAGTGATCTGTCTGCTTGAGCACGTGTGGCTCGAACTGCCGGGCCTTTGCTTGAGTTTAAAGTTCTAAACTGAATACCGGCTTTGTCAGTTGCTAAGGCCATAGCACCGCCTAAAGCGTCTAATTCTTTGACTAGATGACCTTTTCCTATTCCGCCAATAGCGGGATTACAAGACATCTGTCCTAGGGTTTCAATATTGTGTGTTAGCAAAAGAGTACTTGAGCCCATGCGTGCAGATGCTAATGCAGCTTCTGTTCCTGCGTGGCCACCACCGACAACGATAACGTCAAATTGTTGTTGATAAAACATGATTTTCCTCAAAAGCTTAATGATCAATTTCCCAAGTAAATTGGGTCGCACATTCTATATAGATTTCAGCGTAAGTAAAATGCTTAAAAACTATTCAATTATTGTTTTATTGATCGCTTAATCTTTATAAGATCTTTTTGATCTTTGTTTATTATTACTATTATTAAGCAACCACTTTTCTGTTGGTAAGTCATTATTCTTTATTTACATCAGTAGTTTAAAGACAAGGTAAGGATGTGAATAAGGTTTGATCAAACTGGTATAAGATGGGTGTAAGTTGCTGTTTTATCCACAGGGTATTTTATTGTAATTTTATTCAGTGGATATAAAGTGCTTTTACATGAGTTATACATAAAATTATCCACAGTCAATAACATCTTTTGATCTAACTATGTATAACTTGTGATCAAAATTAGTATCCACAAGTTTAGATCATGATTTATAAAGGAAAGATCAAAATATACCATGTGACCTTAGTATTAGAGCCCAAAACTTTGAGCGTCACTTAAAAACATTGGTCATTAGTAATATAAATTTTTATTTTGATAAAAAATTTGCTCCGATGTGCTTATTTGATGACAAATTTCTAAGTTTATGTAGAGATTGACGACTATTACTTCGCAAACTTAACAATGATTACCTGATAATAGGTGTTTATATATTCATTTATGTGAAGTTTTAGTAACTAAATTTTGATGATATTGATACTTTTACCATTAATATCATCAATAACATATGCTTGAATATCAGGAACGAGATAAGCAGTAATTAAGCCTGTAGATGTGACAAGTTTGACGTCTTATGTTGACAATTTTTGGATTGTCATTTTAATAATTGCACCTGATGCGTGTGCATCGTATTGCCTCTAGTTTTTTTAATCCACCAGAAGTATTCAGTTTCATATCAACATTTATGTTAACGCTATTCATGGCGCCAAGGTCGCTTTTAAAAGTTATATTACTGCCTTAATTAACATCTATGTTTTAAGTAAATAGGTGTGTGAAATTGGAGAGTATGAGATAAGTTAATACTGCGTATACAAAATGGCCAATTTAATCCGATTTTTATTTTTAATATGCCCGACCATTACTTAGTGTTTTAATATTGGGTAATAATCAAACATATCTAGAAAAGTGTAAATAAACTGTGTCTCTATGTGGGTTATTTTACTTGATTTGGACGATAACCCGAGGTCGTTTGAGGTTGTTGAGGTTCTGTTTGTGCAGGGATAATTTCTTTGCGTCTACTTGGGCCTGAGAATTTAACCTTGTAGGTGTCGTATTCCTTAATAGATTCAAAACAATAACGGCCTAAAGCGTTTTCTAATTCAGCCAGGTTGTGATTAGTGATCATAATACAATTTTTATGATGAGCCAGCCTTTGCCTTAATATATTACCTAACCAACTTTGGGCATTTTTCTTCAAAACACTTTCGTTAACACAAACTTCATCGAGTATCAGTAAGTCAACATCGAGTAATTCTTGGTTTATTTCACGAAATTTTTGCCCAACATTATCTTGTGCATTGTAATCATAAGAGAAAAAACGCATTTCTAATATGGTTGATAGTTGTCTGTATAGAACCGAAATTTCGTATTTTTCTATTAGTTCATGAGCAATAGCACCAGCCGTATGAGATTTTCCACGGCCATAATCACCATAAAAAATCATCATATGCGCACCACTTCTTCGCCAGTTCATATCTTCATGAGCGGCGATAAACGATTTAGCAATGCTGACAGCTTCTTTTACGTCATTGCTGTCTTCAATTAGGTTTGCGAATGTCCATTTTGGATTTAGTTCAGAGCGACCTTGAATATCCTCGATGCGTTGCTTTTTACCTTCGCGTTGTAGCTGCTTTACATCACGATTAGCTAAAGCTTCATACTCAGATTTTAAGTCAGCATATTGGGTATATTTTTCAGGTACATATTGGCGACCCAAAGCTTTACCTAACCTTTGAATTTTATCTTTAATACTGTCCACGAGTTATATTATTCCGATTGATAAATATGAAATTTATTTTGCTATTACAGGGTATATAGCCGTTTTACTGTGTCTTATTATATTTAGCCACTAAGTTTTTAGCGTTCTCATCAGCGAGAATACCAGCCTTAGTTTGCACTATTTGCTGACCTACTTTTTGTACATTTTTAAATCCGTGTGCTAATCGCAATTTTTTTAAATTAAATACAAACTTTTGAGTCCATTGATATTCGCTAAACTGTGATTCTGGCCTACCTAACCAATAAGCAATAAAATCACCTAACTCACTTGTAGTGTAATTATAATCAATAATACCCAGCAATTTGGCTAAATCTGTGATTAACTTTTTATTAGGATACCAATCAATATGCATTGCGTGCCAATTAAGATGTAACTTTGAATACTCATCTACTTTCATTGTGGTTAAAGGCAGAACAAGGGTTTTACCATTAAAACTATGATTAAGTTCGATTTCATCTTGAAAATTTACTAAGCCTACACTCAATAGTTCTTTTATTAAGCCGTTAACTTGTCGACCCAACGTATATTTATCATCTTTAGTATTTAAAATAGACAACAAATATTTATAATTTAATGTTGTGGTTGCTCCGCTAGACTGTTCCGCGGAGGGTTTTATACCAAGGATATACAGTATACGTGCATCATTGCTCAATGGCTGAAGTAGGGCTGTTTGTTCTGCTTTATTAAATTGCATACAAGTTCAATGTGTCGTTATGCTGTTTTTTCATTATTTATTAGCCATCCTGTAAGCCATTTAACTGCGGTATCTTCAGGGATAGGATGATTCAGTACGTCAATATGCAGGGCAGGATGTAAGAGTTTTGCTCCGCTGTTAAGCATTATACTCTCTATTAGTATGGAGCCGTGACAGTAAGTGTCATAACTACTATCACCTAAACCAACAATTAAAAATGGGGTTTTGGATAACGATTGGTTTTTTAACTGTTTAACAAAAGGTTGGATATTGTCTGGTAAATCACCGGCGCCATGAGTAGAAGTACAAATTAGCCATGTGGCATCTTTATCTAAGTCTGATAGCTGCGGCGTTAAATGAATTTCTGCGCTATGTGTATGACTTAACAAAACTTCTTGTAGTGCGTCGGCTACATATTCACTAGCACCTAATACACTGCCTACTACGATTTCAAAGTTAGCCATTTATTTACTATGTTAGTGATTTAATTTTACCATTGTACATTGTGATTAAAAGATCACCACGCCTAATTCCGTCACCATCTTATCGTTGTTTAGCGGTTAATTATTTCAACTATGTAGGTTTCATTCAATATTTTATATCTAGTTAATTTTATATTTGGGTATTTTATCGACTCATTAAGAATATTAACTTTTTACTGTTTTGACTTTTATCTCATTAGCATGTTGTGTTGCTGTTCGGGTGTTTCGCCATCAACTCGATATCATGATTATGCTTAATCAAATAAGAAAAATCTATGTACTGTGCTATCTCGCTTGGGTTGTTTACCCCAGATGTACATCCATCAAAGTGAACTAATTTTAGGCCTCAGGGATTATAGGTATTTGCTGCGTGAATCAAGGAGAATTTAAGGTGTTCTGAGGGTGATATATGGATTATTGTTTCAAATTTCAGCAGCTGTTATTCGATTGTTTTATAAAATTTTTGTATTCATACGATTGGGAATAATATTATGGTAATAACGATTCTAGAATGTTATTTACCGATACAAAAAGAGGAAAATATCTTAGTAAGTAAGTCGTCAGAGCTAAATTCACCCGTGATTTCATTGAGGTGTTGTTGGGTTAAACGCAGTTCTTCTGCTAGTAATTCTCCAGCGAGGTGTTCTTCCAATTGATGTTTACCCAGGTACAAATGTTCTGCTGCTCTGTCTATTGCATCTAAATGGCGCCTGCGAGCAATAAACTGACCTTCTGTGCTTGCATTAAAGCCCATACAATCTTTTAAGTGATCAGTTAAATAGGAGAGTCCCTGCTCATTGCTGGCAGATATTGATATGACTGGGTAGTCATCACTATCATCAAAACCAATAGGTTCTTTCGATAGATCTATTTTATTACGGATAACACTTAGCCCAATATTTTTAGGCAGTTGCTGGTAAAAATCTGGCCATATTTTTTCAGGGTGAGTCTCTATTGACTCAGTACTGTCAAGCATAAATAACACGCGATCAGCTTGCTTAATTTCTTTCCAAGCTCGTTCAATACCAATTTTTTCTACCTTGTCTGGGCTATCCCGTAAGCCAGCAGTATCAATTATGTGTAAAGGCATACCATCAAGATGAATATGCTCTTTGAGTACATCTCGTGTCGTTCCAGCAATATCTGTGACTATGGCTGCATCTCTTCCTGCTAATGCATTAAGTAAACTGGATTTACCTGCATTAGGTTTACCAGCTATGACTACTCGCATACCTTCTCTGAGTAATGCACCTTGCTTGGTTTGCTGTCGCAGTGTTTCAAAGGATTTGATAATAATTTCTAAGTCTTTTTGAATTTTTCCGTCACTCAGAAAGTCAATTTCTTCATCAGGGAAGTCAATTGCAGCTTCGACGTACATACGCAGATGAATAACCTGCTCGACTAAAGTGTGTATATGCTTTGAAAACGCACCTTGCAAAGAGCGTAATGCCCCTTTCGCTGCTTGTTCAGAACTGGCATCAATTAGATCTGCAATGGCCTCGGCTTGCGCTAAATCTAATTTATCATTTAAAAACGCACGTTCACTAAATTCGCCAGGTCGTGCAATACGCAGCCTTGGTATTTTTAAAATTGCATTTAACAACATATCTAATACGACCTGACCACCATGCCCTTGCAATTCAAGCACATCTTCACCGGTAAATGAGTTGGGTGCTTTAAAAAATAAGGCTATTCCTTGGTCGACAAGGTTATTGTTTGTGTCTGAAAAAGGTAAATACTCTGCTTTTCGGGTTTCAGGTAATTTACCTAATATTATTTGTGCTACGGAACTTGCTAGATTGCCAGATATTCGGATTATCCCAACACCCCCACGTCCCGGTGCAGTAGCCTGAGCAACAATAGTATCTTGTTGAGATGATAAACCTGAAGCAGTCATGTCTTGGTTAGTCTCTGAAGTTAGTAAATTGTAATGGTTGCTCTAAATCAGCATCCTTTGCTAATGCCATGACTTGTTGCAGATCGTCGCGTTTTTTTCCTGTGACTCTTACTTGTTCGCCCTGTATTTGAGCTTGAACTTTTAACTTGGCATCCTTGATAAGTTTAATAATCTTTTTGGCTACAGGCTGTTCAATTCCTTGCTTAAAAGCGATAGCTTGTTTATAAATTTTGCCAATGTGCTGTATATCTTTTTCTTCGAAGGCCCCGGTGTCTACATTACGTTTCACACATGTGCCACGAAGTATGTCCAGCATTTGTTTGAGTTGAAAATCATTGTCAGCAGTCATGGTGACTATGCTTTCCTTGAGTTCAAAGCTAGCCTCTACACCTCTAAAATCAAATCGCGTACTTAGTTCTCTATTAGCGTTGTCGACTGCATTAAGTAATTCGGCTAAATCAATTTCTGAAACTATATCTAGTGATGGCATGTGGATCTCCAAGTTTTTAAATGATTTGAATTATTGTACGCATAAAAAAGCCCGTTCTATAGGTAATTAATATACAGAACGGGCTTATGATTATTTTGTATTACTTAGTCTGTAAACCACGTTTTTCCATTGAGGCGTAAATTATTTTAGCTTGGATTAAAGTAATAACGTTACTTATCAACCAGTAAAGGACTAAACCTGCTGGGAATATAAAGAAAAACAAACTCATAGCAACAGGCATAAATTGCATGATTTTTTGTTGCATGGGGTCTGTCATCGTCATAGGCTGTAATTTTTGTAATAGATACATGCTCAGACCAGTCAAAACAGGTAATACAAAAAATGGGTCTTTTGCACTTAAATCAGTGATCCAGAATATAAAATCAGCATGCCTAAGTTCAACACTTTCTAGTAGTACCCAATACAAAGCTAAAAATATTGGCATTTGAAGTAAAAGAGGGAAACAGCCACCCATAGGGTTAACTTTATCCTTCTTATACATTTCCATCATGGCTTTTTGCATTTTTTGTTTGTCATCGCCATAACGTTCTTTGAGTGCATCCATTTTGGGTTTAAGGGCACGCATTTTGGCCATTGACTCGTATTGTTTTTTGGTAAGAGGATACATAGCCCCTTTAACAACTATAGTGATGAGGATGATAGCAAATCCCCAGTTTCCAACTAGGCTTTGAATGAATTGTAAAAATGAGAAAAGTGGTTGGGATATCATAAACAAGAAGCCGTAGTCTACTGTTAAATCAAGACCTCTGGCTATGCCTGCTAAAGTATCTTGATCCTTGGGTCCAAGGTATAAGATACTATTAATCTGTGCTGTCTCACCTGCTTGAATAGTCACAGATTGACCGGTAAACCCAATCACACCATTTGTTTGTTGTAATATTCTGCTAAATAATTTGTTGTTTTGGTCTTGTGGCGGTACCCACGCTGACACAAAATAATGTTCTATCATTGCTACCCAACCTGCAGCAGTCGTTTCTTTTAAATTGTTGTCAGCCATATCATCGAATGCATATTTTTCGTAGATGTCTTCTTCGGTGCCGAAAGCACCACCACGATAGATAGGCATAAACATGCTGCCTTCTTGTTCAAGCATACTTTGTTTTAGCTGGGCAAACTGCTGGACTTGTTTAGGATCACTGGTGTTGTTTTTGATGATATAACTCACATCAACTTTGTGACTGTCACGAGTGAATGTGAAGTTTTTTGTGACTTGTAAACCACCAGGTGTTACTAATTCAAGAGGTACCGTCAGCGAATCACCTTCTAGAAAGTAACTATCTTTTGCTACAGTATAAGTTGGACGTCCTTTACTGTCGGTACCATCTCGTCCAATTAAACCGCTCTGTGCAATAAATAATTTGTCACCACTAGGTCTTAGTAAACTATATGATTCACTCGAACCTTCCTCTAAAGGAAACTTAGCTAAGTCGGCTGAAACCACATCGCCGCCTTTTGTATCAATGCTAATTATTAGAGTGTCAGTGACAACTGATATAATTTCCCCACCGCTTGAAGCTTTCGCTACCATAGTCGGCCCGTCTGAACTAGCAGCCGGAACATCTTCTGAGCTAGGCATGTCTAGCTCTGTGCTAGTTTGTACTGATGTTATAGGTGCGATTGGCTGTGGACCATAATCTAATTGCCATTGTTGCCATAATAAAAAGCCGACCATAGCGAGGCCAATTAATAAAAAACTGCGTTGGGATTCCATAAATTACTCTAATTAACTACTTATTATGTGTGTGACTTATTCATGTCAAAACATTAAACCACGGCGATGTTACTGTTTTACCTATGCCCAGATTAATTAGTGAGGGCATAAGTGTCAAAATCATTCTTTTTTTTCTGGCACTGGATCATATCCACCATCATTGAACGGATGGCATTTAAGTATGCGTTTGATACTTATCCAACATCCTCTTATCATGCCGTGTTCAGTTATAGCGTCAACTGCATAGTGTGAGCAACTTGGATGAAACCTACATGTAGGTCCTAACATCGGTGATAGCAATGTTTGATACAGCTTAATTATACCGACTGGGACTTTTCGCAGCGCAATGCTAACTTTTTCCATAATTTACTCAGCAAAAAAAACAATTCCTGATTAGATAGCTTATCTAATCCACTTTTTCCGACTACGACTATATCAATATTTGGAAAGGAATGACGTTGTAAACGAAAGCTTTCGCGTATAACGCGTTTTAGTCTATTCCTGTCGTGTGCATGCTTGACCCTTTTTTTAGCCAAAGTGATACCCAAACGAGGGTTGTCTGAAGTATTAGATCTAGCTAATAAGGTAAGTTGGGGTGATACAGATGGAATAGCATTGTTGAATACATATTCAAAGTGGGTGGGAGTAAGTAGCCTTAGCTCCCTAGAAAAGTTATTTTCACCCACCTTGGATAATTAAGCTGATAAACGCGCACGGCCTTTAGCTCGACGATTGGCAATAACCTTGCGGCCATTCTTAGTCGCCATACGGGCACGAAATCCGTGTGAACGCTTACGTTTTAAATTGCTTGGTTGAAAAGTTCTTTTCATGACCTAATTCCGCTATACATAGGGTTTAAACAAAATGAGCATCCACATGAATACCAATATTTAAGGTAATCGTGCTCAAAAATGACGCTGAATAATAGAGAACACTTATCATTTTGTCAATCATTTACTGTAACTAAAAGTATTATATTAAAATGGTATTTAATTTTTATAATGCTAATTCTGAATAACTGCTAAAAATGCTCACTTTATCCACAGGCGGGTTGATAAATTCGTTCGTTAGTTTTATGTCACATAGATTACTGCCCGTACAGAAGTGCCAATATACTTAATATTTGTATTTAAAATAATTTAAATTATTTCCATTAAAACAATTAGATATAAGTAACCTTGAAGTTATTCTTATTTAATTTTAAATGTATGTTGCGTTACCATGTCGATTAACGAGATAATTCACAGGTTGTTTTAGGTATGCCTTTTACTGCCTAATAATAATACAGTGTTACATTCTGTTTTAGTTTCTGAAATTTCGTTTTTATTCCCTTTTGGCCCATTATTTATACGGGTGGAGTTGTTTTTTTGATGTCTATTTGGAATAAGTGTTTAGATAGGTTACAGCAGGATTTGCCTATACAACAATTTAGTATGTGGATAAGACCACTTCAGGCCGAACATAGTGATGCTCACATAACTCTTTTTGCACCGAATCGGTTCGTTTTGGATTGGGTTAGGGATAAATATTTTTCGCATATTAATAATCTGTTGGCCGAATTTTGTGGGGACAAGGCACCTCAGTTAAGGTTTGAAGTAAAGATTGTCAACGTTGATGCTAATAAAAATTTTGCATCAAATAATCACTCTTCACCATCAATAACCCACCACAGGCAATTACCCTCATCACCACCAGTGACTGTTTCCAATGATAATCTTGCTGCACCCATCACAGCAGGGCATAAAAGTAACATCAACTTAACCTATAAATTTGATAATTTTGTTGAAGGTAAATCGAATCAGTTAGCAAGAGCAGCATCCCAACAAGTTGCTGATAATCCTGGTGGAGCCTATAATCCACTGTTTATTTATGGTGGTACAGGTTTAGGTAAGACCCATTTATTACATGCTGTTGGTAATGGCATTATGGATAAAAAGAAGAATGCGACCGTTGTATATATGCACTCAGAACGGTTTGTGCAAGATATGGTTAAGGCACTACAAAACAATGCCATAGAAGAGTTTAAACGTTATTACCGATCAGTTGATGCATTACTTATTGATGATATTCAATTCTTTGCTAATAAAGAGCGCTCTCAAGAAGAATTCTTTCATACTTTTAATGCTTTATTGGAAGGTAATCAGCAAATAATTCTCACTTCAGATCGTTATCCTAAAGAGATTATTGGTGTTGAAGATCGTCTAAAGTCCCGGTTTGGTTGGGGTCTTACCATTGCCATAGAGCCGCCTGAATTAGAAACTCGTGTCGCAATCTTGATGCGTAAGGCTGTTGAGAATAAAATATTTTTGCCTGATGAAGTCGCTTTTTTTATAGCGAAACGCTTACGTTCAAATGTGCGTGAACTTGAAGGTGCTTTAAATCGAGTCATCGCTAACGCCAACTTCACAGGTCGTCCCATCACCATCGATTTTGTTCGAGAAGCTCTTCGGGATCTTTTGGCGTTGCAAGAAAAATTAGTCACTATTGATAACATTCAAAAAACGGTAGCTGAGTATTACAAGATCAAAATGGCTGATATATTGTCCAAAAGGCGAAGTCGAAGTGTTGCAAGACCTAGGCAAATGGCCATGGCCTTATCTAAAGAACTCACTAACCATAGTTTACCAGAGATTGGAGATGCTTTCGGTGGGCGAGACCACACCACTGTATTGCACGCTTGTAGAAAAATAGTGCAGCTAAGGGAAGAAAGTCATGATATAAAAGAAGACTATCAGAACTTGATTCGCACACTATCATCATAATAATTGACGAGTAAAAAGATGAAATTTAGTATTAGTAGGGAAAACTTCTTACAGCCGCTTCAACTGGTTTCAGGTGCCGTCGAGCGTCGTCACACACTGCCTATATTATCAAACGTTTTGATTAAGGTTAGTGATAACTCACTTTGGTTAACAGGTACGGATTTAGAAGTTGAATTAATTTCAAACGTTACCTTAAGTGGAGAGTTGGTTGAAGGTGAGATAACTGTCCCTGCAAAAAAACTATTAGATATTTGTAGGGGACTGAACGAAGGCAGTAATATAGATTTTAGCGTTGAATCTAACAAAGCGTTATTAAAGTCTGGACGAAGTAAATACAGCTTATCAACCTTGTCTGCCGATGATTATCCAAATCTTGAAGATTGGCAAGGAGATTTAGAGTTTGAAATACCACAATCAGGCTTAAAACGACTTATCGACAGCACACATTTTTGTATGGCTCAGCAGGATGTGCGTTATTATTTGAATGGTATGTCTCTTGAGACAGAAGATAATATTATTCGTACGGTTGCAACTGATGGTCATAGATTGGCTTTATGCCGTTTAAGTTACACTAGTGCTACTTTACCTAATCGGCAAGTCATTATACCTCGCAAAGGTGTTCTTGAGATTATCCGCTTAATTGATGATAACGATAAGCTAGTAAAGGTACAGGTTGGTTCGAACCATATTAGAATATATTCAACAGATTTTATATTTACCAGTAAGTTGGTCGACGGTCGTTTTCCCGATTACAGACGTGTGCTGCCAAAAGATGGTGATAAAAAGATTGAATCCAGTAAGGATATTTTGAAACATGCCTTTTCCAGAGCTTCCATTTTATCAAATGAAAAGTTTAGAGGTGTTCGCTTAAATCTATCTAATGGCGAGTTAAAAATTACTGCTAATAATCCTGAGCAGGAAGAGGCTGAAGAAATTGTAGATGTTCATTATCAGGGTGATAATCTAGAAATTGGTTTTAATGTTGCTTACTTAATTGATGTCATGAATGGTTTAAGTTGTGAAGATGTACGTATAACTTTAGCTGATTCAAATAGCAGTGCATTGATTGAGGATTCGAAAGATGATTCTGCGCTATACGTCATAATGCCGATGAGATTGTAATTAGTTTTTATAAGAAGCCTGATTTCCCATGATACTGGATAAGCTCCAGGTCAGCCATTTCAGAAATATTGACGACTTGTCTTTATCTGTTCACAAAAGTTTGAACGTTTTTATTGGTGAAAACGGTAGTGGGAAGTCATCAATCTTAGAGGCTTTACATTATTTAGGTTTCGCACGTTCTTTTCGTACTCAGAAACATAAAAATGTTATTAGTCATGAAAAATCTGGTTTTACTGTTTTTTGTTCAACGGTTGTTGAAGATGGTAGGCAACAAAAATTTGGAATAAGTAGGCACATAGACGACCGCTGTGTTGTGAACATAAATGGGCAAAAATCCAAACGTGCAACAGATTTAGCTAGTTATTTACCCATTCAGATATTTACGCCTCAGAGTTCTGACTTGTTGCTCGGTGCACCAAAACTTCGTAGACGTTATTTGGATTGGTTGTTGTTTCACGTGGAACAATCATTTAATTTGGATTTTCAGTTATTCAACCGAAGTTTAAAACACTTGAATGCCTTATATAAAAGTAATCGGCCAGAGCAAGGTTTAGAGTACTGGCATCAAATACTTTGTGAAAATGGCGAAGAGATCAGTACAAAACGAGCAAGTTTACTGAATGAGCAATTGATACATCTTATTAACGCAAATTTAAAGGAATTTTTACCTGAGTTTTGCTTCGAAATTTCGTATTATAGAGGCTGGGAAAAAGGCTGTACTTTGTCAGATGCAGTCATGAAAAATAGACTGCGTGATCAAAAAAATGGTTTTTTAAGTGTTGGCCCGCATAAAGCAGACTTACGCATTAAAATTCAAGGCGTTAACGCCCACGAAGTATTATCCAGAGGGCAGCTGAGGATGTTGGTAGCAGGAATGCAGCTTGCTCAAACACAGCATTTACATACGAAAACCGCAAAGACATCGATTTTTCTATTAGATGATGTCGGAGCTGAGTTAGATGAAGAAAAAAGAAAAGTGTTTATATCTAGATTGAACACTTCTGATACTCAATTGTTTGTTACAGCTATTGATATTAAACAATTGGAGTTCCTTGAGAACTATAACGATAAAAAAGTGTTTCACGTGGAACATGGCCAGGTGAGAGAGGAGATTTAAACAAATGGCAGAAGAAAATGTTTATGATTCGTCAAGTATTAAAGTCCTAAAAGGACTTGATGCCGTTAGAAAAAGACCGGGTATGTATATCGGAGATACCGATGATGGTACCGGTTTACACCACATGGTTTTTGAAGTGGTAGATAACTCTATCGATGAAGCACTTGCAGGTCATTGTTCAAGTATCAATGTAAAAATTCACATTGATGGTTCAGTTTCTGTAAAAGATGATGGTCGTGGTATTCCTACGGAAATTCATGAAGAAGAGGGTGTGTCAGCTGCTGAAGTTATCATGACTGTGTTACATGCAGGAGGTAAATTCGATGATAATTCTTATAAAGTATCTGGTGGGTTGCATGGTGTAGGTGTATCTGTTGTTAATGCTCTATCAAAGAAGCTGATGCTGCAAGTTCGTCGTGGAGGAAAGCTTTACGAGCAAGAATACCAACATGGTGTGCCACAACAACCTTTAGCTGTTATAGGCGAATCAGAAGCGACTGGTACAAGTTTACGCTTTTGGCCAAGTGATGATACATTTACGGGTGTTGAGTTTCACTATGATATATTAGCTAAGAAATTACGCGAATTGTCTTTTTTGAACTCAGGCGTCTGTATCATTCTTGAAGATGAGCGTGATGGTAAGACTGATAAATTTGAATATGAAGGTGGTATAACCGCTTTTATTGAATACCTGAACAGAAATAAAACGCCTGTACATCAAAAAATATTTTATTTTGATTCACATCGTGATGATGGGATTTCTGTTGAAGTAGCTATGCAATGGAATGATAGTTACCAAGAAAATGTTTTTTGTTTTACCAATAATATCCCACAAAAAGACGGCGGTAGTCATTTAGCAGGTTTTAGGGGCGCTTTGACTCGAACCTTGAACAACTATATGGATAAAGAAGGACTTACAAAGAAAGCGAAAACAAGTACAAGTGGTGATGATGCAAGAGAAGGCTTAACTGCAATCATTTCAGTAAAAGTACCCGACCCTAAGTTTTCTTCACAAACAAAAGACAAGTTAGTGTCTTCAGAAGTAAGACCAGCTGTAGAAACCACCATGGGTGAAAAGCTTCAAGAATTTTTATTGGAAAACCCTGCTGAAAGTAAAATAATTGTAGGTAAAATTATCGATGCTGCAAGAGCTAGAGACGCAGCAAGAAAAGCCCGCGAGATGACACGCAGAAAAGGAGCCTTAGATTTAGCTGGTTTACCTGGTAAATTAGCTGACTGCCAAGAGAAAGATCCTGCGCTGTCAGAATTATATATAGTGGAAGGAGATTCAGCTGGCGGTTCAGCTAAGCAAGGCCGTAATCGTAAGAACCAAGCCATATTGCCATTAAAGGGTAAAATCCTAAACGTTGAAAAGGCTCGGTTTGACAAAATGCTTTCCTCACAAGAGGTCGCAACTCTTATCACCGCTCTAGGTTGTGGTATTGGTAGAGACGAATATAACCCTGAGAAGTTACGCTACCATCGAATCATTATCATGACGGATGCTGATGTAGATGGTTCGCATATTCGAACTTTACTGTTGACCTTCTTCTATAGACAGATGCCAGAGATTATCGAACGTGGTTATATCTATATTGCCCAACCTCCTCTTTATAAAACTAAAAAGGGTAAACAGGAACAATACCTTAAAGATGATGAATCTTTAACTAAGTATCTTACTTCTATAGCCTTAGATAATGCCTCACTTCATGTGAACGAAGATGCACCTGCTATTACAGGTGTTGCATTGGAAAGCTTGGTTAAACAATATCAAGAAACCGTGTCAATGATTTCGCGAATCAGTCGTTTAATGCCAGAGGTGATACTAAATAAATTAGTTTACAGCCTTACGCTTGATTCCGAAGATGTAGATGATGAGCAAAGGCTAACAAATTTTGCTGATGCATTTACAAAAGGGCTTACTTTTGATGAAATAGACGGAGCAACATATTCGTTTGATATACGTCATAACACAGAAAGAAATAACTGGTTTGTTGCTATTATTATCAGAAAGCACGGCATAGACACTGAGTATCGAATCGACCATGAGTTTATTGACTCTAACGAATATAAACGTCTGAAGGCCCTTAATTTGTCAATAAACGGCATAATTGAAACTGGTGGTTTTGTGAAGCGTAATGATAAGGTAAAATCTGTTTCATCATTTGTGGATGCTTTAGACTGGTTAATGGCTGAGTCTAAACGTGGGCAATATATCCAGCGTTATAAAGGGTTGGGAGAGATGAATCCGAGCCAGCTTTGGGAAACCACAATGGATCCTGCCTCACGGAGAATGTTACAAGTGACCATCGAAGACGCTGTTGGTGCAGATCAACTTTTCACTACACTAATGGGTGATCAGGTTGAGCCAAGAAGAGCATTTATTGAAGAGAACGCACTGAAAGTTGCTAACTTAGACGTTTAGTTTAAGAAAATCAATAAAAAGGCCGCTATATAGCGGCCTTTTTATTTTTATTTAGAAATCAATTGGTTATAGCGCTTATAGACACTTTAGGTGCACCGAAACCACTAAAATTTATTGTGAATTTGAATGAACCTGTTTCCTTTGGGGTAAACCGAAAATTTTCATCAGTTGACTCACAATTAGCCCTTACTGCTGTACCAACAATAATCATTTTATCTGCCTCACTGGCATAACCGCAATTCATTCCGGGTGACCAATTGGTGTCGGCAAATTTAAAATCATAGGGCTGCCCATCAGCTATCAATTCAATAGTGGTTGAATAGACTTGTTCAGACAACTCTACTAGCTTATATTTTTCATCTGCTTCCCACCAAGAAAAGACACCTCTAAGATAGAGCTCATCGTAGTCTTGTTCTTTGATAAAGTTATCAATAACATTTGTTGCACAGCCGCTGAGTAAGCTGGCAATAATGGCAACAGATACAAAACCTATCTTTTTCATATTGGTTTAACATCCTAAAGAATGAATTGTAAACTACGTTTTGCTAAATTAGTTTAGTACTGAAATGTCTGCACAGCAAAGAAATAGACCCCTGAGACTTGATAACAAGGTTAACCTATTGCGTCTAACAGATTCATCATCTGCCATTACCATAACATTGTCGAAAAACTCATCTATGGGTTGTCTAAGTTCAGCCAAAACAACCAATGCATTAGTATAATCAGACAGCTCAAGGATGGGTTGTATTCGTAATTCTACAGACTCCAGGCAGTTAGCCAAGGCAATTTCTGCTGGTTCAAGTAGTAACGCCTTGTTAAATGGTAATTCATTTTCAAAAACGTTCTTGGCCAATATATTTGCAACACGCTTATTTGCTGCTGCTAAAGCATCTGATGAATCCAAGGTGTTGAAGGATTTAACCGCTTCGACTCTTGCAGCAAAATCGGCGGGGCGAGTAGGGCGATTAACTGCAACCGCTTGTACTACTCCTGCTGCAACACCTTGTTCTGCGTACCAAGCTTTAAATCTTGCCAAAACAAAATCAATGACTTTTACTTGCAAATTCTCTGTTTTTATCTTGTCACCAAACGTAGCAATTGATGCGTCGACTAGATTAACTAAGTCTAGGGGCAAAGCCTTGTCAACAATTATACGTAAAACGCCTATAGATGCTCGACGTAAGGCAAAGGGATCTTTGTCACCCTTAGGTGTTTGGCCTATACCGAAGATACCAACTAAAGAGTCTATTTTGTCTGCAAGGGCAACACATACACTGACTTCAGAAGTAGGTAGGTTGTCACCTGCAAATCGAGGCATATATTGTTCGTTCTGTGCTAACGCTACAAGCTCTGATTCACCGTCTAATCTGGCATAGTGCATACCCATAACACCTTGGACATCAGGAAACTCCATAACCATATTAGTCATTAGGTCTGTTTTACACAATAAACCTGCTCTATAAGCATTTTCATAATCGGTACCTAAAATGACAGCAATATGTTTCGCCATAGTTGCAATACGTTCAGACTTTTCATAAAGAGTGCCTAATTGTTTCTGAAAAATTATCGTTTTTAAACTAGCTCGACGTGATTCTAAAGTCTTTTTCTTATCGGTATTAAAGAAAAACTCTGCATCAGCTAATCTGGGTCTAATAACTTTCTCATTACCGCTTATGATTGTTCCGGGATCTTTACTTTCGATGTTGGTGATAAAGATAAATCTGGACTTTAATTGACCAGATCCATCTAGTAAAGGAAAGTACTTTTGGTCGTCTTTCATTGTATAGATAAGGGCTTCTTTAGGCACAGCTAAAAAGGACTCTTCAAAATTAGCGATTAAAGCAACAGGCCACTCAACAAGTGATGTAACTTCATCTAACAAATCATCATTAACGTCTGCTGAAGCGTTTTCTTGTTTTGCTAAGCTATGAATCTGTTCCAAGATGATTGACTTACGACGACCGTGATCTGCTATAACGAAGTGTTGTTCAAGTTGACTAAGGTAGTTGTCTGCACAGTCAAGTTCAAAAGGAGCGTTACAATGGAATCTGTGACCATTTATTAAACGTTTCGAACTAACATCTAATACCTTGCCTCGTATAAGCTCTGTGCCATATAACATGGTTATGGTATGTATTGGTCGAATAAACTGTGTAAGTTTTGAACCCCAACGCATAGGTTTAGCAATAGGCAGTGCCTTCAATGCCTTTTCAACTAAGTCTGGTAGGAGTTGGTTAATAGCTAGTCCTTTCACTTGAGCTTTAAACAACAGCCATTCGCCTTTGTCTGTCTTTAATCGTTCCGCTTGATTGACTTCAATACCATTAGAGCGTGCCCATCCATTCGCAGCTCTAGTAGGCTCGCCATTCTGATCAAATGCAGACGCAGTTGCTGGCCCACGTTTTTCTACATTTTTGTCGGCTTGAAACTCGGCTAATCCCTCAATTACTACAGCAAGCCGTCTGGGCGAGGCATACCACTTAACGTGGCTGTATGTTAGGTCATTGTCTGAAAATTCAATCTGAATCTTATCTCTAAAAGCTGTAGCCAGTTTGACTAACGACTTTGGGGGTAATTCTTCTGTTCCAATTTCAATTAATAGATTATCTATTCGCATCGCTACTTCTCCTTGTTACACATTGGAAAGCCAAGTGCTTCGCGTGCTTCGTAATAGACTTTTGCACAGGCCTTAGAAAGCGTTCTTACTCTCAAAATGTAACGTTGGCGCTCTGTTACAGAAATAGCATGTCTGGCATCTAAAAGATTGAAGGCGTGTGAGGCCTTCATTACTTGTTCATAGGCAGGTAATGGTAAGCGAGCCGTAATCAGTTTTTCACTGTCTTTTTCGCATTGATCAAAAGACGCAAATAAAGCAGCTACATCAGCGTGTTCAAAGTTATAAGCTGATTGTTCAACTTCGTTCTGGTGAAAAACATCACCATATGTGACTGTTCCCATTGGCCCATTTGTCCACACTAGGTCGTATATACTATCTACACCTTGGATATACATTGCCAGACGTTCAAGCCCATAAGTTATCTCACCTGTAACCGGTGAACATTCGATACCACCTACTTGTTGAAAGTAGGTGAATTGCGTAACTTCCATACCATTTAGCCAGACTTCCCAACCTAGACCCCAAGCGCCTAAAGTAGGCGACTCCCAATTATCTTCAACAAAGCGAACGTCATGAACCAGTAAATCAAAGCCAAGTTCTCTTAACGAGCCTAAATACAATTCTTGAATATTGTCAGGTGAGGGCTTAAGCATGACCTGAAACTGATAGTACTGTTGAAGACGGTTAGGGTTTTCACCATACCTACCATCAGTAGGACGCCGACAAGGTTGAACATAAGCACTACTGATTGGCTCCGGACCTATCGATCTAAGGAAAGTCATAGGATGAAATGTACCAGCCCCAACTTCCATATCTAAGGGTTGAATAATCACACACCCTTGACGAGCCCAATAATCTTGAAGCGCTAAAATTAGTCCTTGAAATGTCTTACAATCAAACTTTTGCATATGCTCTTGCATTTCCTCTGCCATACGGCCTACTAGATAATTAAATTTAAAAAACTAGGGAAAGTATACCTTTTGTCGATGTCTCTATGTAGGCTTAAAGGCCATTTAAAAAGCATTTAGACTAGGAAGTGGACTTTAATGGTAAAAAAACGCTGTAGTTGGGTAAGTAAAGATGAGTGCTATCAAGAATATCATGACAAAGTAGGGGAAGAGCTGTCCTAGATAGCCAAGTGTTGTTTGCAAAACTATGCCTAGATGGCCAGCAAACTGGACTAAGCTGGCTCAAAATATTGAAGAAATAGGCATATTATAAAGCCGCATTTTTTAATTTTGACCTAGTAAAGATATCAAATTTTACTGAAGAGGATGTTGAACGGTTGATGCAAAATACAGGGATAGTTCGTAACCGTTTGAAAGTCAGGGCTATTATAATAAACGCTAAAGCATATTTGCGTATAGAGGCGACAGGTATATATTTTAGTGATTACATTTGGGCGTTTGTTGAAGGAAAAACAATAATCAATACTTGGCCTTTAAAAGATGATGTGCGTAATTCAAATGTTCAATCAGATAAAATGGCAAAAGCTCTTAAGAAAGAAGGGTTTTCATTTGTAGGCACAACGATTTGTTATGCCTTTATGTAAGCTGTGGGTATGCTAAATGATCATACAACTGACTGTTTTTGTTATGAAAGTAGTTCTCTAGATGCAAGATAATAATATACTGTTTATTTAAGGAATGACTTAAAAAACAAAAGACTTTAATACTGATACATCTCTCAGTATTTGTGATTCTAACTGAGCTTCTAATTCTTCTCTTTGCAAGTCTTGCTTCTTTGTTTCTATTTTACTTTGTGCTTTTCTAACATCATGAGTTGGAAGGTCTTTCACTTGATTGTAAAGTGAATATAGACCTATAAACTGCTGTGAAAAATCAGGTTTATTTTTAACAGGTAAAGCTTCTAGGAGATGAAATAATCTAATGCAGCCCTCTGATAAGTTACATTGCTGTTGTTCCAAGGCTTTAGCAATGGTTTGAATACTTTGAAAAATTTTGTCAATTCTATGTTGTGTTTTTTGCTTGCGTAGTTTTTGCTGTGTTCTGAGCTCAAATAGAAGGCAACCAGCATAAAAAGCAAGAGCAGCAACAATAGCCAACGCAACAAGGTAAAATGTTATATTCATAATTATATTCGTTAATCTGTAAAATCTTCAATATTTATAGATTCAAACTGAGAATAAAGATCTGTTTGTTGCTCGGATGATTTTTCAGGTTTTTCAGGTTCTTCAGTAACTCCAAGCATTTCGCATAATATTTTGTGTCTTGCTAATGTTTGATCCACATAGTGCTGGTCTTCTCTGGCTATTTTTTTGCCAAAATCAATTTTATCCAAAAGGGCAGCTAAACGTGGGTCTTGTTCGATTGATGCAAGCTCCTGAGTTGGAGAAAAGTATTTAACCTTTTTCTCTGCTAATTTTTGTTCTTTAGTTTCAACAATCAAGCTAACGGGTTTTTTACTTCCATGTCTTGGATCTTTATTGAACTTTTTGCGATCTTGATTAACTGTTAGGGCTTCGTTGTTACGTGTTCCTGCAGGTTTTCCAAGATGTTTTTTAACTCGTTTTTCAGTTGGCTTACGCACGTTTGAAGGTGTCTTAGAAATGCCAATTTTGCCAACTTTACGAGATTTTTTTTGCCTAGCCATAAATTACCTGTGTAGGGCTTAATAATGGGCGTGATTCTACCTTAGTTTATTGGGCTGTGTTGAACTTTCATTGATCTTCGAGACTGAAATTTTTATGTGGATGCTAAATTTGGTTGACGTTTGTTGTTGATTATTTAAATAAAATTATGGACGGCAAATAAAGTTCAATATGTAATATTTACACATTAATAGTAAATTTTTGACAGAAAAAAAGCGATAGTTAAACTATCGCTTTTTTGAAGATCAGAGTGTCGCAAGACACTTCTCCCAATATCTGCCCACCTGAACAACAAATATCCAATTTATCTACACTTATTATTATTTTTTTCGAAGATTATTTTATTATTATCGATCATCCTGATACTTTGTTTTTTGTCCATGCTTTCACATCGAGGCATTTAAAATGCAAGACAACTTATGCTGTGTTGCTACTTCCTTGACAAGTAACTTACTTGTAATTCCCTGTTGTTTTTCTTTGTGAAGAAGAATACAGGATTAACAATAATTTACAACTTATTTACAATTGAGCTATAAAATAAGTGAACTATTTAGCTAATGTAAAACGCAAATAATAGTATCAACATGCTTATTAGGTTCGGGTATTATTAATTAGTAAAGTCCAGCAACGTAGTTTGATATCACTTCAATATCATCGTCAGTCATTCTTTTAGCAATGTCAGCCATCATGCCATTTAATGAATTGGCTCTTCCACCAGAACGAAAGGATTTTAGTTGAGAGGATATATAAACTGAATGTTGGCCGCTTATATCTGGAAAACCTGAAAGGCTTGTCCCGTTTCCTTTAGGCCCGTGACAAGCAATACATGCCGTAATACCTCGTTTTAAATCTCCGCCAATATACAGTTTGTTACCCTGTTCGACAGCATCTTGGGTAGATTCGCCAGGTACTGCCTCTTGACTTGAGTAATATGCTGCTAAATCACGTATGTCTTGTTCTGATAACGCTGCTGACATGCCGTTCATTATGGCATTATTTCGGCCATCTTTTCCGCCTGTTTTGCTAGCTAGTTTAAATTCTGTTAGCTGTTTAACTAAATATTTTTCATGTTGCCCAGCAAGTTTTGGGTTCATCGGTATGGCACTATTTCCATCTACGCCATGGCATGCGCTACAAGTAATAGACTTTGTCTTACCATTTTCAGCATTACCCTGTTCAGCTGCATTAATATTAAAGCTGATAAACAAACAGACTAGGACACCTATATTTTTCATTTTTATCTCATTAAGCATTTGTATAACTGCCTATTCTTAAATAATTAACTGCGTATTTTACACATTTACGCCGACAGTAAAATAAAATCATTTAATAAGTTGTGTTTTTATCTGATTTTAAAGAGCACGGTGATTCCCCTTTTCCCTGATATAATGTTTTTTGTTAATATAAAAACAGTTTCGTAGCGTTTTCAGGAGTATGTGTGAGTCATTATAGTCAAGCCAAATTTAGTATCAGCGCCCCTGATATTTCGCACCTAGGAACAGATGAAGGTATAGAAATTGCCTTTGCCGGTCGTTCAAATGCTGGAAAGTCTAGTGCATTAAACAAATTAACTCGGCAAAAAGGACTAGCACGAACCAGTAAAACGCCGGGTCGGACTCAGTTAATAAATGTATTTCAATTAGATGAAAATCGGCGATTAATAGACCTACCGGGCTATGGGTATGCAAAAGTACCTATAGCCATAAAAAAGAAATGGCAAAAATCTTTGGGCGAGTATTTACAAAAAAGGGAGAGCATTAAAGGATTAGTGGTATTGATGGACATTCGTCACCCCTTTAAAGACCTAGACCAGGAACTAATACATTGGGCAGTAGCTGCAGACTTACCTGTACTTGCGCTTCTTACTAAAGCAGATAAATTTAAATCTGGTAAGCGTAAAAATCAGTTAATGATGGCTCGAGAGGCTGCACTGGCTTTTTGCGGGGATGTAACCGTTGATGTTTTTTCGTCCCTGAACGGCATTGGACTGGAAAATTTGCAGTCAAAGCTAGATGGTTGGTTCGACTATGAAAATAAGATTACTTAATTCATAAAAAAACCTCAAAGAAATTGTTAAGGCCAACAAATAAGGAGTCACATAAAAATAAAGGATAAACAGTCTCGTTTTATGATGTTTTAATAATAATTCTGGTCAAAAAAAACCTCGGCATTAGCCGAGGTTTAAGCAGAAGTTAAAAATAACTCACTTCTGTACCCTACATAGAAAGTTTATTAAAAAAATAACCATAAGCAAAGTTTGTTTGGTTGTATAAGCGCTCAATCGAACGATGAATAAGCTTAATGGGCTTCATCCCAGTTTTCTCCAACACCTGCTTCAACGATTAGGGGAACATCAAGCTGCACTGCTTGCTCCATTAACAAAATGATTTTGTTTTTATATTCGATTAACTTATGCTCTTTAATTTCAAAAACCAGTTCGTCATGTACCTGCATAATCATACGCACATCATCAATAGGTAATGTTTCAATCCAGTCATCAACAGCTAACATAGCTTTTTTTATGATGTCAGCTGCCGTTCCCTGCATAGGTGCATTTATCGCCGCACGCTCTGCACTTTTTCTGCGCATGCCATTACTGGCGTTAATTTCGGGTAAGTATAAACGCCTACCATAAACTGTCGAAACATAACCTTTTTCTTTGGCAACCTGCCGGGTGTCTTCCATATAGGTTAATACTGATGGATAACGTTCAAAATATAGATCCATATATTTTTGTGCATCGAAACGCGGAATATTTAGTTGTTTGGATAACCCAAATGCAGACATACCGTAGATTAAACCAAAGTTGATGGCTTTCGCATTTCTACGTTGTTCAATACTGACCTCTTTAAGTGGGGTATCAAATACTTCTGAAGCTGTTGTAGTATGAATATCTTGTCCAGTCGCAAAAGCATTCAGTAAGCCCTTGTCACTTGATAAATGCGCCATAATCCGCAGTTCAATTTGTGAATAATCAGCGGCAACAATTTTATAACCCTCTCTGGCTATGAATGCTTGTCTAACTCGGCGTCCTTCTTCAGTTCTAATAGGGATATTCTGTAGATTGGGTTCTGTAGATGACAATCTACCTGTTGCCGTAATTGCTTGATGATAAGATGTGTGTAACCTGCCTGTTCGAGCATTTATCATCTTTGGAAGTTTATCCGTATATGTATTTTTTAATTTACTTAACCCTCGGTATTCCATCAATAATTTCGGCAATGGATAATTGATGGCCAATTCCTGTAAAACCTCTTCAGCAGTTGATGGTGCGCCTTTTGGCGTTTTCTTTAGAACGGGCAAATCCATCTTTTTGTAGAGGATTTCCTGCAATTGTTTTGGTGAGCCTAAATTAAACTCTTCGCCAGCTAGTTCATGTACTTCTTTTTCTAACTCTAAAATACGCACCGCTAAGTCTTGGCTTTGTTGTGCAAGTTTTTGGCTATCTATGAGTACGCCAAATTGTTCCATTTTTGCTAAAACGGGTGACAAGGGCAGTTCTATTTCATTAAATACATTTACTAAGTCTTTTTCTTCACTAAGTTTTTGCCAAATAACTTTATGTAAACGTAAGGTTATATCCGCATCTTCGGCTGCATAAGGAGCTGCTTTATCCAGTGGAATTTGATTAAACGTTATTTGTTTAACACCTTTTCCAGCAATATCTTCAAAGTGAATAGTTGATTGCCCGAGATATGTTTCCGACAAACTATCCATATCATGGCGGGTAGCTACACTGTTCAACACATATGATTCAAGCATTGTATCGAATGCTATACCCTGTAAATTAATGTCGTAGTTAGCGAGCACATTTTTATCGTATTTTAGGTGTTGTCCCACTTTTTTGATTGCAGGGTCTTCTAGAAGTGGTTTAAGAGAGGCTAATACATGGGCTCTGTCTAATTGGTCTGGTGCATCCAAATAATCATGAGCAACAGGCAAGTACGCCGCCTCACCTGCTAATATAGAAAATGATACGCCTACCAATTCTGCATCCATATAATTTAAACTAGTCGTTTCGGTATCGAAGGCAAATAAATCAGCCGCTTTGAGTTTGTCTAACCAAATATCAAAATCAGCTTGAGTAAGGATGGTGTGATAATTCCTAGATTCAGACGTGTGTTCGTCCAACTCTTTTGGCTCAATACTTTTGGTGGTAGCAGTTTGTTTTACTTTTTGTTGAGTTTCTGTCAACAAACGTTTTAATTCAAACTGATTACTCAAAGCGATTAATTTATCAAGATTGACTTCTTTTGGTTTAATGTCTTGTACATTTTCGGGCAGTTCTACGTCCAATTTGATCGTGGCTAATTCATAGGACAAAGGTAGATGACTCAGAGCATTACGTAAATGTTCGCCCACTTTTCCTTTTACATTGTCGGCATTGGCCATGACTTGCTTAAGTGTGCCGTGTTCAGCTAGCCATTTAGCAGCTGTTTTAGGTCCACATTTGTCAACACCTGGTATATTGTCCACTTTGTCACCCATCAGAGCTAAGTAATCTATGATTTGATCGGGTCTAACAGCAAACTTTTCCTCTACGCCCGCTTCATCCATTTCGACATTGGTCATTGTATTGATTAATCGAACATGTGCCGTAACAAGTTGTGCCATATCTTTATCGCCAGTAGAAATGACAGTTTCCATTTTGAGTTTAGACGCTTGATTAGCTAGTGTGCCAATTACATCATCTGCTTCGACACCCTCAATGACTAATAAAGGTAGTCCCATTGCTTCGATAATTTCATGTAAAGGTGCAATTTGTGTTCTCAGGTCCTCAGGCATAGCCGGGCGATTAGCTTTATACTCAGAATACATATCGTTTCGAAAGGTTTTCCCTTTGGCATCAAACACCACCACTATATTTCCGCTTGGGTAGTCTTTTTGTAAGCTCTTTATCATGTTCAACACACCCGTAATCGCACCTGTGGATTGTCCATAAGACGTAGATAACGCTTGCAAATAAGGTACATGGTAAGCTCTAAATAAATAAGATGAACCATCTACTAATATTAGAGGGGTAAAAAGAGGTTTTGCTTCAGATGCCATAATAGGTGTCCATATTTTATTTTAGAATATTGTAAATTTGCGAGAATGTCATAAGCGGAGGCATTTATCATTAATCTAAAAGGAAATCTGTGGATAACTATGTAGATAATGTAATAGATAATTCATTATTTTGCTAAATAAAAAAACTTAGAAATAAAGAAAAGCCATTAATAAACAAGTGTTTAAAGGGAATAAAAAAACAAATAGAAAAATTTTTCCATAGTAAGTGTTTTGTGGATAAGATTTTTTAAATTGATTCAAGAAAATCTAATCAAATTAGAAGATACACACATGTTAAGTACTAGAAAAGAACATTTTTTAATTATTTTTATTAACATTTATAGTTAAATGTTAATAAAAAATTATAAGCCTTGATTTACCTATTCTGTAGGCTTGATCCATCAAAAATTGAAGCATAATTTGATGTGGATTTAAGTTTGTAAGCTCATGTAGACTCAATTGTATGTCTTTGTTTCTTTTAAATAAGAATAGTTGTTCGCTTTTGTCGAAATATTTTCGATGGCAACAAACTTTCTGTTATCTTATTGATTGAAAAACGTGAATATAATTAAAAAAGTCAAATTTTTTGAATTAGGCTTTTGTTTTGGTTTTTAGTAAACAATAATTACAAGAAAAATAGTTAATCCAATGATTTACTTAGAATTAAACTTTTTATCTCTAAACTTGCCGGGATTAGCTGGCATTTCTATTGTGGGTCAAAGCTGAACCATGCAATATCGAACTATAATCCGAATATTAGGACTTCTTGTTGCTTTATTCAGTGTCACTATGATCCCTCCAGCAATAGTGTCGGTCATATATGCAGATGGTAGCGGCCTCCCATTTCTATTAGCATTTCTTTTATGTTTATTTACAGGGCTAGCCATTTGGTATCCCAATAGAATTTATAGAAATGATTTAAGAGCTAAGGAAGGGTTTCTAATTGTGGTGTTGTTTTGGACGGTTCTAGCAAGTTTTGGTGCATTACCATTTTTGCTATTAGAGCAGCCCCAGATGTCTACGACAGATGCCTTTTTTGAGTCTTTTTCTGGTCTTACAACAACGGGTGCGACTGTTATTGAAGGCATCGACTATTTGCCTAAAGCAATTCAGTTCTACCGTCAGCAACTCCAGTGGTTGGGAGGAATGGGAATTATTGTTCTTGCTGTGGCAATTTTACCAATATTAGGTGTGGGTGGAATGCAGTTATACAGGGCAGAAACCCCGGGTCCAGTGAAAGATTCTAAGATGACACCTAGGATAGCGGATACAGCGAAGCATCTTTGGTATATATATTTATCTCTTACAACTGTTTGTGCAACAGCGTTTTGGATTGTTGGAATGAATTTGTTTGATGCTATCTGTCATGCATTTTCGACCATCGCTATCGGTGGGTTTAGTAACTATGATGCAAGTCTAGGTCAGTTTAATAGTGTCGGCGTAAATATAGTTTGTGTCGTATTTCTATGGATTGCGGCATTGAACTTTGCCTTGCATTACGCTGCGGCTAGTGGACGCTCTTTAAAGGGCTATTTTTATGACCCTGAGCTCAAAGCATTTTTTATCATTCAAATTAGTTTGGTGCTGATTTGTTTTATTGTGTTAATTCAATTCAGTTGGTTTGCAGATGCGGGGATAGCTTTTGACCAAGCCTTGATTCAATCTGTATCTATTAGTACAACAGCCGGTTTCACCACTACAGATTTCTCTAACTGGCCTGTGTTCTTGCCTATCATGCTAATTTTCTCAAGCTTTATTGGTGGATGTGCAGGTTCGACCGGTGGGGGCTTAAAAGTTATTCGAGTTTTTTTGCTGTATTTACAAGGCAAGAGAGAAGTCGACCGTTTAATTCACCCTAAAGCAGTTTACTCTGTAAAATTAGGTGAAAGGGCTTTACCAGACAGAGTGGTCGAAGCTGTGTGGGGTTTCTTTTCAGCTTATGCAATGATTTTTGTGATTATCATGGTTGGACTGATCGCTACTGGGATGGATGATGTGACGGCTTTTAGCGCAACCGCGGCAACACTTAATAACTTAGGTCCAGGATTAGGATCTGTGGCTGCTACCTACGCTGATGTGTCTAATAGTGGTAAATGGTTGTTAATAATAGCAATGCTTTTTGGTCGATTAGAAGTATTTTCATTGTTAGTGCTATTTTCACCTACTTTTTGGAGGAGTTAATTATTTATACAGAGATCGAAGCTTAAAAAATGTATATAAAACCAATACTTTTATTAAATACATTTTAATTGATTAGAAAATAGACGCCATAGCGTAGGCTAGTTTTACTAGACATAAGAAGTTGTGCCTCTTCGAGCTCTAGATTGGCTTTATTAACCGCAGTGACGACTTGAGTTCGGTATTCTTCCCTGTTGCATAACTAATTGCAGCACCAGTATAAACACCTTCAAAGCCACTCTTTAAATAGTGACTAGTAGCTAATGTTGGGGCTTTCTCTAAATTTAAGAAAAATACATTCATACTACATTGGGCATCTGCAGGGCTATCGACCAGAGAGTAACCATTACCACTACAAGTGATTTACTTGATAATCGATGTTCATAGCCTTGGAAGGTTATAATCCTGTACTAATTGCTTTAACTTTATACAATTTCTTGTGGTTGTATTCAGTTATAAGGGCAAAGGCAATATTGATATTTAGCCAAAAAAGAATGCACTGGGCTGAAATAATTTTTCTACGTGACTTACAAATTTCTTATCCACTAAAAAAAGAATAACGTGGTCGTTGGCTTCAATTCTTGTGTCTCCGTGAGCAATGATGACTTCTTCACTACGGACTATGGCACCTATGGTGGTGCCTGGAGGAAGCTTTATTTCACGGATTTCTCGTCCAACTACCTTGGATGTGTTTCGATCACCATGTGCAATAGCCTCAATGGCTTCTGCTGCTCCTCTTCTTAGTGAGTATACATTCACTATATCTCCTCGTCTTATATGTGTGAGAAGCGCTGAGATGGTGGCCTGCTGTGGAGAGAACGCTATATCAATTTCTCCACCTTGAACTAAATCAACATAGGCTCCTCGCTGTATCAGGACCATAGCTTTTTGAGCACCGAGCTTTTTAGCTAACATCGCTGACATAATGTTGGCTTCGTCATCGTTGGTGACGGCGATAAAAGCGTCAACTTGTTCGACATTTTCTTCGGTTAATAACTCATGATCTGACGCGTCACCAGCAAATACGATTGTTTTATCTAGATGTGCAGAGAGATACTTAGCCCTCTCATGGTTAAATTCAATTAATTTCACATTGTGATTGTGTTCAAGTAACTTTGCTAGTCCAGCACCAATTAGGCCGCCTCCTGCGATCATAATACGTTTGTAACTTGACTCTAGTTTTTGTAGCTCGCTCATAACCGCACGAATATGTTTTGTAGCTGCAATAAAAAACACTTCGTCATCAGCTTCAATAATAGTTGTTCCAAGAGGACGAATCGGTTTACCTCTTCGGTATATAGCAGCTACACGCGTTTCAACATTAGGAATATGTTCTTTCAAGGTAGACAGTGCATGGCCTACCAATAAGCCACCATAATAAGCTTTAACCGCTACTAAGCTAGCTTTGCCATCGGCAAATTCAACCACTTGTAATGCACCTGGATAATCTATCAGACGTTTTATGGCCTTTGTAACAAGTTGTTCTGGGGCAATAAGATGATCGACAGGTACGTCTTGATGCTTAAACAGCTGCTCTTGATAGATGATGTATTGTTCAGAACGAACACGGGCAATTTTTGTTGGCGTTTTGAATAAGCTATAAGCAACCTGACAAGCCATCATGTTACTTTCATCGCTGTTGGTTACAGCAATTAGCATGTCAGCATCTTCTGCTCCTGCTTTTTTTAGCACATCTGGATGCGAGCCCATACCCGCTACAACTTGTAAATCTAATCTATCTTGAAGATGCCTTAGTGTCTGTGGATCTGAATCGATGACGGTGATTTCATTTTTTTCACCAACCAAATTTTCAGCTAAAGTGGCGCCAACTTGGCCAGCACCAAGAATAATTATTTTCATTAGTGGTATGTAAACCTTATTATTTAAGTGACTTTAGCAGTCGCGCATAATAGAAACCATCCATTTGTTGATCTCCCGGTAAAATCTGTTTACCCGATCTGTCCACAGAATCATTATAAAAAGTATCATCTATCAATGCGTTATCTGTTCTTGATAAAAAGTCACGTATTTGTAGATGGTTTTCTTCGGGCAAAATAGAACAAGTAACATAAAGCATAGTCCCGCCAGGTTTAATGAGTGGCCATATAGCATCTAATATTTTTTTTTGCAGGTTCACAAGTACATCAATATCCTTGGCCTTACGCAGCCATTTTATGTCAGGGTGTCGGCGAATAATACCAGTAGCAGAGCAAGGTGCATCAAGAAGCACTCGGTCGAACAATCGCCCATCCCACCATTTTTCTGGCATGCTTGCGTCACCCACTACAATATCTGCGTCATGCCCTAACCTAACCAAATTTTCTTTTATTTTTAGAGCGCGTTTTTCATCTATTTCTAAAGCAACTGTTTTAGAAATATTCGGTTCTAATTCAATTATATGACAAATTTTACCACCTGGTGCAGCACAACAATCTAATATTGATTCACCTTGTTCAGGCTTAAGGTAATGGGCTGCGAGTTGTGCAGCTCCATCTTGTACAGCAAACCACCCTGAATCAAAACCGGGCAAGCTAGTTACGTCATAACCCTTTAACAATATAAAAGCTTCTGGATGTCCAGGAGAATCAGTAAATTCGACACTCGCTTTTTTTAGCTCTTCAGTGAAATGTTCATGAGAAATCTTGCGAGTATTAACTCTAAGCCAAATTGGAGCCTTTAATTGCATGTTGGTAGATAAATCTACAAACACATCTTTATATTCAGCTTCAAGTTTTTTGTATAACCATTTAGGCAACCCTGACGCTATTTGTTTATTGGGTGCCTCCTGTTGAGACATTTCATCTCTTAAAAATGTACGCAGGATAGCATTGACTAAACCTTTCATAGCTAGAGTATTCAGTGGCTGACATGCAGCTACTGTTTCAGACACTGCTGCATGCTGACTGACACGACTAAAGGCTAATTGATAAAACCCCAACATGATCAATTGCTCAACAATTTTGAAGCGGTTTTTTAATGGCTTATCGAGTAGTTGCCTAAGCCAAAACTGTAAAATAGGTAAATTACGTAAAACGCCATAAACCATCTCTTGCAACCATGCTTTGTCTTGTTCTTTGTGGGGTAATTGAGCAAGAGGCAAACATTCCCTTGCAGATTGACCTTCTTCTAATATTTGATACAGCACCTTGGCGGCATCAGCACGTAAATTGAAATGGCTACCTTTTGACTTGCTCTTCATAAAAAATATTTCATATTAGCGAAACACCTACCGCAAACCAATCAGCTCTTCCATTAAGGACATCAGCTACTGCCATTGGTTTTTTGCCGGGAAGTTGCAATGTGGTCAGCAATAAACATTCATTACCAGTTGTCACTAAGATACCTGTTTTATCTGACTTAATAATTTGTCCTGCAGGAGTGTCAGGGTTTTCGTTTTTAACGACATCTGACGAATACACTTTTATATTAAAGTCATTAATGTTGAAAAAAGCGACTGGCCATGGATTAAATGCACGAATATTTCTTTCAAGTTGTTCTGCAGATAAATTCCAGTCCATTTTGGCCTCTTCTTTTGATAATTTTTTGGCATAACTAGCGAAATCATCATTTTGGATCTGAGGTTGTATTTCAGCTAGTGTGGATAAGGTCTCAAGCAAAGCTGTAGGTCCAATTTCTGATAGCTTTTGATACAAACTGGCACTGGTATCTTTTTTGGTAATAGTGAGTGACTGCTTGAACAGAATAGAACCGGTATCCAAGCCTTCATCCATTTGCATAATCGTTACACCTGTCTCTTTGTCACCTGCCCAAATTGAGCGCTGAATAGGTGCTGCTCCTCGCCATTTTGGTAATAAGGAACCGTGAACGTTGAGGCAACCTAATTTGGGGGTGTTTAATATTGATGCTGAAAGAATCAATCCATAAGCTACCACTACCATGATATCTGCTTGTAATGCAGATAAGGCTAGTTGTGAGTCTGCAGTTTTCAATGATTGAGGCTGATAAACTGGGATTGCATGTTCGACAGCCAATTGTTTTACTGGACTTGCCTGCAGTTTTTTCCCACGACCAGCTGGGCGGTCTGGTTGACTGTAAACCGCAATAACATCATGTTCAGAGTCTATTAGTGCCTGTAAATGTAATGCGGCAAACTCAGGCGTTCCAGCAAATACTATTTTTAACGGGTTATTCAATTGTGTTTTAGTTTCTTGTCGCAAGTCGGGCTTCTTTTTCTAACTTGGTTTTAATTCTCTGGCGTTTAAGTGGGGATAAATAATCCACAAATAACTTGCCCTTTAAATGATCTAATTCATGTTGAATACAAATTGCTAGTAAGCCATCTGCATCTAATGTGAAAGGTTCACCCGTTTCATCAAGTGCAGACACCGTAATTTTTTCTGCTCTTTCGACCTGAGCATAATTATTGGGGACTGATAAACAGCCTTCTTCGCTGATGATCTTACCTTCTTTATGGGTGATGTCAGGGTTGATAAAAACCATAGGGTTATCTTGATTTTCTGACACATCCATCACTACTAAACGCTTATGCACATCAACTTGTGTTGCTGCCAAACCGATACCATTTTCGTCACGCATGGTGTCGAACATATCGCTAATAAGAGCGGTAATGGATTTATCAACTTTTTGTATTTTTTTTGCTACTGTGCGCAATCTCTCATCGGGAAAGCGCAATACATCTAATATTGCCATTGGATTATTCAACTATAATGAGTTTCAGACTCAGGAACTAATGTAACCAATAGTAACTTTACGCTGCAGTGAGAAAGTTACTATTGGCATATGTATTATATAGTATACGATCAAATAGGATTGACTATTTAATACGTCTCTACCTGAGCTATTCTAGCTTAAATAGATCCAAAACATAATAGTCACTGCATCAAGGTGTATATAAGAATGACGAGCAAAAAATTAATTAAGTTGCTGATGCTGTTGGTGCTCATGCCAGTCTATAGCTTCGCAGACAGCATTTTAGTAAAAAATACCGCTCCTAAAGTTTATGTAGTAAAAAAAGGAGATACGTTGTGGGATATATCCAATATGTATTTGGATAAGCCTTGGCAATGGCCTCAGCTTTGGCGCACAAATACACATATTATTAATCCACATCTTATTTATCCTGGTGATAAGTTACGCTTGGTGAAGAATGAAAAAGGTGAAATTGTTCTTGAAGTGGTGAGAGAACCATTAAAGCCTGTAATAAAGCTTTCTCCTGAAGGTTACAAGTCCTTTAAAACCCCAGAAGCTATAGCTACATTGCCATGGTCAGTCATCAAACCTTATATAGAAAATGAGATGATTATGTCGCAGGAATCTTATGATCGTTATCCATATATCCTGGGTGATCAAGAGGGCGCTGTGCGTTTTGCCACTGATAACTTAGTGCTTGGAAAGGCCTCCCGTCGCAGTAAAGAGAATTTAAACGTTGTTAGAATTCAAAATGAGCTTTACGACATGGACGGCAATTTTATCGGTCTACAAATACGCCATTTAGCCAAAGCTAAGTTAATGAATGCTGATGTAGGTAAACAAAAACTGATTAAAATATTACAAGCAAAACTAGAAGTTAAGCGAGGTGATAAAATCATTCCTGCAGCCACAAATGAACCGGATGAAATTTTGCTTACTGCTGCAGAAGACCAAACTGGCTATATTATTGATGACTTAGAGCAACATAACTTATTGGGTAAATATAATGTGGTGGTGCTAGATATTGGTTCGGATCAAGTTTCTGCTGGAACTATAATGGGCATATACAGTCAGGGGCCAAAAATAATTGATGGCAAAGAACCCAAATATGAAGGCGAAACAGACATAAACTTTAACGCTTTTAAAAAGGGGGATGAAATTACTCAGCCAGCTTTAAAGATTGGTGAGGTTGTAGTATTCAAAGCTTTTGATACAGCAAGTTATGCACTTATTACTAAATCAGCTAAAGTCATAAAGAGGGGAATGATAGTAGCAAGACCCTAGTCCTAGCTGGAGCTAACTATCTAGGGAACAAATTATGCAACTGGATGTTGATTTAGATAGTCGTGAGTTGAAAAATTGGTTGAAGTTGACTCAGATTCCAAATTTCTCGGTCTCTAGCTTGAAAAAGTTAAAGCAAAAGTGCGCTGTTGGGCTACCTGAGTTATTTACTATATCAAAAACTTCTCTAGTGGAAATGGGATTTAATCACAAGCAAATTGAAGCAATACTGCATCCTAACATGAGCATTTTAGACGTTAGTTTGCGGTGGCTTAATAAAGCGCATAACCGTTTTTTACTTCACTTCGATCATTCTAGTTACCCAAGCCTACTCAAGCAGATTTCGAGTCCCCCTCCACTGATATACGGTTATGGCGATCCCAAGCACTTAAACAACTATCAAATCGCAATAGTAGGAAGTAGAGCACCAAGTCCACAGGGTAGGGAAAACGCTAAATTTTTTGCTAGTCGTTTAAGCGAGTGTGGTTGGACAATTACTAGTGGCTTAGCCCATGGCATTGATGGACTGTCTCATCAAGGGGCTCTGTTAGGAGGCTTTACAACTATAGCTGTTTTGGGTACCGCTATTGATAAAATGTATCCTAGGCGTCATATAGAGTTAGCGGACAAAATTTTACAGAACAATGGTGTAATTATTTCTGAGTTTGCACCCAATTCGCCCGGACGACCAGAATACTTTCCAAGACGAAACCGCATTATCAGTGGTTTGTCTATTGGCACTCTTATCATTGAAGCTGCAATAAAGAGTGGATCGTTAATCACTGCAAGATACGCTTTAGAGCAAAACCGAGAGGTATTTGCGCTTCCGGGAAATATTCACAACCCCATGTCTGCAGGATGTCATCATTTGATTCAACAGGGGGCAAAGTTGGTAACGTGTATAGAAGATATTAATGAAGAATTCACACATCTTATTTTACCTACTCCAAGCAAAAAAGTAGATGCATCAGAAAAAAACATGTCACAGGGCTTGGCATCAGACAAATTGTTAGCTAGTGTAGATTTTGAAATAACGCCATTAGATACAGTGGTTCAGCGAAGCGGTATAAAAGTAGCAGATGTGATGTCACAATTATTAGAATATGAATTGCGCGGTTTAGTTATCGGTGTTCCCGGCGGTTACATTAAATTGGGGAGAAAATAACATGTTCGATATCCTAATGTATTTATTTGAAAACCTTATTCATAGCGAAACTGAAATACGAGTCGATCAAGACGAGTTGACAGATGAGCTTGTACGAGCTGGTTTTCATCACGACGAAATTTATAAAGCGCTTTCTTGGTTAGAAAAACTTGCAGCATTACAAGAAACTGACATTAAACCTTATTTAGCTAAAGGGCTTACTTCTTTTGTAACTCGTGTTTACACGCAAGACGAAGAGATGCGCTTGGATGTCGAGTGTCGCGGTTTTTTAATGTTCCTCGAACAAATTAATGTGCTGGATTCATCTACCCGAGAAATGGTGATTGATCGCGTGATGGAGATTGACTCAAAAGAATTTTGTCTAGAGGACATGAAATGGGTAGTGTTGATGGTGCTGTTTAATGTACCAGGAAAAGAAAATGCTTATGCCCAGATGGAAGATTTGTTGTTTGAAGAGCCGGAAGGGCCACTTCACTGATTGTTTCTTATCTATAAACATTAAGAGTGTTTTATTAAATGTCTAAAATTGATCACTCTCTGTTTTCAGCTAGCTCGTCTGAACAAGCTTTCGGACCTTGTCCAAAATGTAACGCTAAATTAAACGTCAGACGAGGTAAGTCTGGTATGTTTATTGGTTGTAGCCATTATCCAGAATGTAATTTTTCAAAACCCCTACACGAATACGAAAATGCTGAGATTAAAATAATAGAGGGCTCCTCCTGCCCGCTATGCCAATCTCAGTTAGTGATTAAAAAGGGACGCTTTGGGCTGTTTATTGGCTGTAGCGATTTTCCTGATTGTGATTATATTGAGTCAAACTCCAACAGTGAAGATACGCAATTAAACTGCCCCTCGTGTAAAAAAGGACATATTACTAAGCGCGCGAATAAGTTTGGCAAGTCATTTTATGCGTGTAATAATTATCCAAAATGTAAATATCTTCTGAACTTGCCACCTGTTAATTACCCATGCCCAGAATGCCATTGGCCTATAATGCAAGAGAAGAAAGGAAGCTCTGAAGCTGAACTGTTATGCCCACAAAGACAATGTCAATGTAAAATAACTAAACCTTAATAATGCAATACAAAGGCCTCATTTGTATTGCATTGTGAATTATATACCTGAGACAAAGTAGACTTATTTAGGATTACATGAAACATCTATCCACAATCGAAGACGCAGAGCTTATCGTTCAAACCTTGCAGCAAGGGGAGTTGATTGCTTACCCAACTGAAGCTGTGTTTGGACTTGGATGTGATCCAGATAATGAAGGTGCTGTGAACAAACTATTAGCTCTAAAAAGAAGACCTGTAAACAAAGGCTTGATTCTAGTTGCCAACACCTATTCGCAGTTATTACTCTATGTTGATGATGCGAAGATCCCTATGCATAAACGCACTGAAATATTTTCTAGTTGGCCAGGCCCAGTGACATGGTTATTACCCGCTGCTAAAAAAGCACCTAAATGGATTACTGGTGATAGTGATTTAATTGCAGTGCGGGTAAGTCAGCACCCTGTAGTAAGAAAGTTGTGCGAGTTATTTGGCAAGCCTTTAATATCTACCAGTGCTAATGTGTCTGGAGCAAAACCTGCAGTAAACACTGAACAATTATATCAACAATTCGACAAAACCTTATTACTAGTAGATGGCGCAGTAGGTGGGGCAAATAAACCCAGTCAAATACGTCATGGAATTTCTGGTCAAACCATAAGAGACAATTAGTTAGATGAAAACCGATTCATTACCAGATATAGAAAAAGTTAAACATTACTTACTCAAGCTACAAGACAATATTTGCCAAACCTTAGAGCTGGTGGATGGTAAAGGAAGTTTTGTTGAAGATAACTGGCAGCGTGAGCTTGGTGGCGGTGGTCGCAGTCGTGTTTTAACAGATGGTAAACTTATTGAACAAGGTGGAGTCAACTTCTCACATGTTTTTGGAGGACAATTACCTGCATCTGCTACTGCTGCTCGTCCTGAGCTCACGGGTAGAAGCTTTCAAGCCGTAGGTGTGTCTTTGGTTATCCACCCTCACAACCCTTTTGTGCCAACTACTCATGCCAATGTACGTTTTTTTATCGCCGAAAAACCTGGTGAGGAGCCAGTTTGGTGGTTTGGTGGCGGATTTGATCTTACACCTTTTTATCCATTTCATGAAGATGTGGTGCATTGGCATACAGTGGCTAATAAGCTTTGCCAGCCTTTCGGTGACAACGTATATCCAGAATATAAAAAGTGGTGTGATGACTACTTTTATTTAAAACACCGAGATGAGACACGTGGAGTAGGTGGTTTATTTTTTGATGATTTAAATAAACAGGGGTTTGAAAAAAGCTTTAAATTTATGCAGGCAGTAGGCAATGGATTTTTAGATGCTTATGTACCTATTGTGGAAAAGCGTAAAGATATTACTTTTGGTAAAAAAGAGCGTGATTTTCAACTATATAGACGTGGGCGCTATGTAGAATTTAACCTAGTCTATGACAGAGGCACATTATTTGGATTACAAACGGGTGGGCGAACCGAGTCAATATTGATGTCTATGCCACCCCTAGTTCGATGGGAATATTGCTACGAGCCTGAGCCAGCCAGTAAAGAAGCAGATTTATATGCTAATTACCTCCATCCAAGAGAATGGTTATCGTGAGTAAATATACGGTATTCGGTAACCCAATAGCGCAGAGTAAGTCACCTGCTATTCATGCTATGTTTGCTCAACAAGCCGGCTTAATTATCGAATACGATCGCACTTTTGCAACACAAGAAAGCTTTATTCCAGCCCTGAGAAACTTTTTTATTGATGCAGACGCAAAAGGTTGTAACGTCACGTCACCTTTTAAGGAGCAGGTGGCGAAGTGGGTAAATGAACTATCCCCCGCTGCGACCATTGCTGGGTCAGTTAATACCGTTATCAAAAAAGAAGATGGTACTTTTCTAGGCGACACAACTGACGGCAAGGGGTTAGTACAAGATTTTGACCGCTTAAATTTGCCAGTTGAGGGTGCTCGTATTTTATTGCTAGGTGCTGGTGGTGCCGCTAGGGGAGTATTGCAATCAATATTAGCATTGGAGCCGTCATTGCTTATGATTGCTAACCGTACAGAGAAAAAGGCTATACAGTTAGCTTCATTAATACCTCAAGATAATTTTGTAGGTGTAGCCCTTAATCAGTTAAATGAGGTCAGGCAACCTTTTGACCTTATAATTAATTCTACATCTGCAAGTTTGACTGGAGAGTTACCAACTATTCCAGACTCTGTGATTAGTTTCAGCCCTAATGTATATGATATGAGTTATGCCGATAAACCAACTGTATTTCTGCAACATGCAAAAAAATTAGGAGTATTAAACACTTTTGATGGATTAGGCATGCTGGTTGGGCAGGCCGCAGAAAGTTTCTATCTATGGACTGGTTACCGATCTGATGTATCGCCCGTTATAGATAAGCTAAGAAGGTCTTTATGAATCAAGCCGTTCAAGTTTTAGATGGGTGTACTTATATAAGTACAAAAGAGGCACTTAAAATAGATATTATGGAGGAGGGTGAAATGCTAGCTTGTTATATATACGGGTCCAATAAAGAAGTGTTAATTTCACTCTATAATACAAAGCAGTTTGAGATAGAGGAAATTATTGAACTCGAACTTGAACAAGGAAAATGTAATTCAGACGGTGAAATATGGCTCACCGCTGAAGAAGTGTTTGCATACTGAGTTTAACTAGACTCGGAAATGTATTCATCTTTGAGTTTTATGTAGTTTAGTGCGGACTGTTTTAAAAATGTTAATTCACTTTCTTTTAGTGTTCTAGCCTGTTTTGCAGGATTACCTTTATACAAATAGCCGCTTTTGAGTGTTTTGTTAGGTGGTACTAATGTTCCTGCTCCAATAAACACGTCATCTTCTACAATTGCACCATCCATGATAATCGCACCCATTCCAACTAGTATCCTGTCTCCTAAAGTACAACCATGTAACATACATTTATGTCCTACTGTCACATCTGCTCCTATAAGGAGAGGAAATCCATTAGGATTAACTTCACTGGTTCGAGATACATGTAATACCGTTCCATCTTGTATATTAGTTCTAGCTCCTATTTTTATAGTGTTAACGTCGCCTCTTGCAGCAACAAGTGGCCAAATACTGACATGTTCTGCACAATCTACGTCACCTACTAATACAGATGAAGCATCTATATAACAATGCTCTGCAAACTTAGGAGATTTACTTTTATATGAACGGATAGACATGGTTGTTCCTAATTTAAGATTATGTAATACATCATATCAAAAAAGGTTGACTACCTAATACCTCAAACAGCTTCTTAAATGTCCATGTCGATTGCTTTTTAAGCACTTAACCGATAATTTCAAATTAGGGGTTGCATAGGAATGTGTTCTCTCTATAATGCGGCCTCGCTTCAAGGGAGACCAGTTAGGTCAACCGCAACAAACAGGATTTCCTAATTTGTTGCTTATACGGTAAACGTATATTTGGTGCGGGATGTAGCAAGATTTAATTGAAAAGAAAATAAAT
>Ga0115564_10000096_pt1 | contig 86314 bp, 88 predicted proteins | sample COGITO_mtgs_1105_7_FD_88680 | JGI IMG/M metagenome (GOLD analysis project Ga0115564, IMG submission 88680) | Pelagic marine microbial communities from North Sea - COGITO_mtgs_110523 | ecosystem: Environmental > Aquatic > Marine > Epipelagic | place: Germany:Helgoland, sampling site Kabeltonne...
CGAAGTCTATATCGAGAAGTATCTGATGACGCCGCGCCACATTGAAATCCAAGTATTTGGCGATGGCAAAGGCCGCGCGGTGCATCTGGGCGAGCGGGATTGCTCCTTACAGCGCCGTCACCAAAAGGTCTTCGAGGAGGCCCCCGGTCCATCTATTAGCCCAGAAGAGCGCGCCGCCATCGGTCGAACCTGTGCAGATGCGGTCGCCAAGATCGACTACATCGGTGCCGGCACAATCGAGTTTCTCTATGAAAACGGTGAGTTCTACTTCATCGAGATGAACACACGCTTGCAGGTCGAACACCCCGTCACAGAAAGTATCTTCGGCGTCGATCTCGTGCGGGAACAAATTTTGGTTGCTGCTGGACAAGACATGTCTTTCCATCAAGACGAACTAGTGATTAATGGCCATTCCATCGAGGTGCGTATCAATGCAGAACGGCTGCCGAATTTTGCGCCCTGCCCTGGAAAAATCACACAATATCATGCCCCTGGTGGATTGGGTGTTCGGATGGACAGTGCGCTTTACGATGGCTATTCGATTCCTCCATATTACGATAGTTTGATCGGCAAATTAATCGTTCACGGACGTGACCGTCCAGAAGCCCTTGCGCGTTTAAACCGTGCTTTGGGCGAATTGATTGTGGATGGTATTGACACAACCGTGCCGCTGTTTCACGCATTACTGCAAGAGCCAGACGTGCTTTCAGGTGGATACAACATCCACTGGTTGGAGCATTGGCTAGAAACGAACTTAGGGGCATAGTTGCTTTTGCACCTTTGCCCTTCATCTTGCATAACTTTGGGTTAGAATAGAGTTATGCGAGATGAAACTCCGACACTCACACCTCAAATGCTGTTGCGCGCCTATCAAGCGGGCATTTTTCCAATGGCGGAATCGCGGGATGATTCCGAACTGTTTTGGGTCGACCCACGTCGTCGTGGCATCATACCAATCAATGATTTTCATATCTCTCGATCTTTGGCGCGCCACATGCGGTCAGCCAATTGGACCATCCGAATAAATACAGATTTTGACGGTATCGTTGCTGCCTGCGCGGAACGCAAAGATACTTGGATAAGCCATGATATCGCACGTCTTTACAGCAGCTTGCACAAAATGGCTAATGCCCATTCCTTAGAGGTTTGGGAAGAGACTGACCTTATTGGTGGCGTCTACGGCGTTGTGGCTGGCACAGCCTTTTTTGGTGAAAGCATGTTTTCAAAGCGCCGCGATGCGTCCAAAACTGCGTTGGCTTTTCTGACGAAACATCTGTCAAACTGCGGCTTCACCCTATTTGATACGCAATTTCTGACAGATCATCTCGCCACATTAGGCGCTATTGAAATTTCTCGTGCAGACTATCACACGCAATTGCATGAGGCTTTGCAAGCGCACGCCAGCTTTACCTCAAAGCCTTTACCCAGTCTTCACGATGTTTTGCAGCGCAGGACCCAAACGTCATAGCGCGAATGCTCCATCGCGTTTAAGGCGGGTGAAGAAGCAATCATCCAACCGCCAAAAACCGAAGCAGCACTTTCGGTTTCAGTGACCTCAATATAGGCGAAAGCGTCGTTAGAGGGTGCCCCTTCAGGATAACGGCACGCTCGTAAAGCAACTGTGAGCCGCCCGACCTCCATCTTGCCACCGCTCGTCAGATCATAGTTGGAGCTTTGGCCACTCACTTTATCAAGCACACGCAATTCAGCCCCCGTACCTGAGGACACTGCCTGCTGCGCATGAACCGCGCTTGCACACAGGAACAAACCCACAAAGGTATTGAAAAAACGCATCATTCGCCAGATCCAGACACAAATTTCAACAGCAATGAGACGAGACTAACCGCGCTTTGTGTGTCTTCGATTTCCGAAGATGGGTCGAACATAAACGGCGAACCACCCGGTACTATTTCAACAAAATTGCCGCCCAGTAAGCCTTCGGAGGCGATAGTAATGGCGCTGTCATCTGGAATCTTGATGCCATCTTTGACGGAGATGACAGTATCCGCACGGAAGGTTTCAGTGTTCAAATCGACTGACTTGACGCTACCTATCTTCACGCCTGCAAGACGCACATCGGTCCCGACTCTGACCCCTTCCAGAGAACGGAAGCTCGCGATCAAGGGATAGCTGCCCGCGCTTGAATGCATTCCGATTACTTGTGAAGCGCAGACCAAAAAACCCACAGCAACCGCTAATACCAAGCCGCCTACAACAATTTCAGTGGTATTTTGTGTCATGCCTCGCCCCGTTCCTCAGCTTAGTGGAGTTATTTAGGCACCCATGCTTCGTAATCGCTGCGATTTGCTGGTTCGGCTTTGCGAATTGAACCTGCCGGCGCATAGGCGGCAAGAGTACCTGTCAGGTTCTCCTGATGCGGCTTTTGCCACGACTTATGCTGCAAAGGTTTGTCTGTTGGTGGCTCGTCCCAGGTGTGATGCAACCAACCGTGCCAATCAGGACTGATTTTGCTTGCTTCAATCTCACCGTTGAAAATCACCCAACGCTTTGATTTATCAAAATTTTCATAAAAGATGTTGCCGAGCTCATCCTCACCCACACGCACGCCTTTGCGCCATGTGAACAGTTGGGTGTTCAACGTCTGACCATTCCACCACGTGAGAACACGCAAAATACTGCTACCAAAGCCCATGGATCACTCCGCTCATGTTTCCTCAGATATGCCCGATCCTTACGCAAACGTCTAGACACGTTACAACTCATAAAGGCAGGCATTTTGCCAGCCTTTTCTATATTTCATTGAGCAATCGTTAACTCGCTGACGCCGGCTCTTTTTCTGGCTCGCCGTGAATCATCAAGGGCTGTGCGTCCGATGTGACGGCTTCATCATTCACCACAACTTCGGTCACTGTGTCCATGCCCGGTAGCTCGAACATCGTATCAAGGAGGATTTCCTCCAAGATCGAGCGCAGACCACGTGCGCCCGTCTTGCGTTCAATCGCACGTTTCGCAACTGCACTTAACGCGTCTTCGGTAAATGTTAGCTGTGTGCTTTCCAGCTCGAACAGGCGTTGGTATTGTTTAACCAAGGCATTCTTAGGCTGCGTCAGGATCGTGACAAGCGCATCTTCGTCCAGATCTTCAAGTGTCGCAAGAACTGGTAGCCGGCCAACAAATTCAGGGATTAGACCAAAGCGCAGAAGGTCTTCCGGTTCCAGATCTGTAAAAATTTCGCCAATTCCGCGATTATCATTGTCGCGCACATCCGCGCCAAAGCCCATTGCAGAGCCTTTACCGCGCGCTGCTATAATTTTGTCGAGACCCGCGAAAGCACCGCCACAAATGAACAGAATGTTCGTTGTATCCACTTGCAGAAATTCCTGCTGCGGATGTTTGCGCCCACCTTGCGGAGGAACGGAAGCAACGGTGCCTTCCATAAGCTTCAGCAATGCCTGCTGAACTCCCTCACCCGAGACATCGCGCGTGATCGACGGGTTCTCAGATTTGCGCGTGATCTTGTCGACCTCGTCGATGTAAACGATACCGCGTTGTGCTTTTTCAACGTTATACTCGGACGCTTGCAACAGTTTGAGGATAATGTTTTCAACATCTTCACCGACATAACCCGCTTCGGTCAACGTCGTAGCGTCCGCCATGGTGAAAGGCACATCCAAGATACGCGCTAATGTCTGCGCAAGCAGGGTTTTACCACAACCCGTTGGCCCCATTAGAAGAATGTTGGACTTCGCCAGCTCAATCTCACTATTTTTCTGAGCGTGGTTCAAACGCTTGTAATGATTGTGCACCGCGACAGAAAGGACACGTTTCGCGGTTGCCTGCCCGATCACATAGTCATCAAGCACTTGGCAGATATCTTTCGGCGTAGGCACCCCCTCAGAGCTTTTCAAACTGGCGGTTTTCGTCTCTTCGCGGATGATGTCCATGCACAATTCAACACATTCATCACAAATGAACACTGTCGGGCCAGCAATCAATTTACGCACTTCATGCTGACTTTTGCCGCAGAAGCTACAGTAGAGCGTATTTTTGCTATCGCCGCTGGAGTTGCTCGCCATAGATCACCTTTCGGACAACTTGCCCTTAAAACTCTTAAATGCGACATCAGGTGTCGCACCGCCTTAACATAGCTTATGGGAGCCAGCCCAAAGCCACAATCGCAAAAATCAGCGCGCTCACATGAAGTGAACGCGCCTATTCTTTAGCTCTCTTCATCAACCGTTTTAGGGCGGGTCTCGAGAATTTCATCTATCAAGCCGAACTCTCTCGCCTCTTCAGGCGACATGAAGTTGTCACGCTCAAGCGCAGCTTCAACTTTCTTCAAGGTTTGGCCAGTGTGCTGGACGTAAATCTCGTTCAAACGCGTCTTCAGTTTTTGTGTCTCTTGCGCGTGGATCATGATGTCTGTCGCTTGACCCTGATAGCCTCCAGAAGGCTGGTGTACCATCACACGGGAATTAGGAAGAGAAAAACGCATGTCCTTTTCACCCGCCGTCAAAAGCAATGAACCCATAGACGCCGCTTGCCCGATTACCAGCGTGGACACCTTTGGGCGGATGTATTGCATCGTATCGTAGATCGACAGACCAGAGGTCACAACGCCGCCTGGGCTGTTGATATACATGGATATTTCTTTGGACGGATTTTCCGCCTCAAGGTGCAAAAGCTGCGCTACAATCAGACTCGACATGCCATCATGCACAGGACCATTTAGGAAGATAATACGCTCCTTCAACAGACGCGAGAAAATGTCGTATGCGCGCTCACCACGGCTGGTTTGTTCAACCACCATGGGAACCAATGTGTTCATGTATGTATCAATTGGATCGTTCATATCTCGCCTGCCTACTGCTGCTCATGAGTGCTTACCACACGAAGCACTAACAGAGTCTTAGTGCTGGCATAGGGGGCCTGCAAGGGGGAGGTGCAAACTGCGTTTCATCGAACGGTAATCTGCGAGGTTTTTTGTCGCAAAGAGTAAACACTTTGTTTCCTTACAAAACCTTAACAACACACACATACATTAGATCAAGCTCTTGGATTTTAATCCGTGCGAGGCAATTATTATGCCCGATACATTACTTGGAAGCATTGTCATCAACAAGATTCTCGTTGACCCAAATGGGGCGCCCAACTTTGACATGGATGGCAGTGGGACAGCCAACAGCGCCGATGAATACATCGAACTCTACAACACCTCAGGTGCTGCGATAAACATAGGCGGTTTACAGCTTTGGGACGCAGGTGTCGGCCTTTGGTTCACCTTCCCTGTTGGCACTATGTTTGCTCCGGATGCACGTGCGATGATTATGTCAGGCGTGCAAACGGGCGGCGCATTGCCAACGGGTGATCCGGGCGATTTGTTCTTTGACGCTGGGCGTGGCTCCTCACTGGGCGACAATGGTGGTGACAACGTTAAGCTTCTAGATCCCGCAGGTGCGGGCAATTTTATCTAAGCTACGTTCAATGGCGTTGCTTTGGATGATCCAACGCTGGGCGGCGGTGGCTATTCCGGCTTTCCTGCGGGTGCGACGCGCAGCGGCGCTGGCTAAAATTTCGGCAATGATACCAATGGTGAATCGCTGCAACGCACAGGCGACGGCACGACCACCTTCTTCAGCGCCAGCCCGACTCCCTGTAGCACCAACATTTGCTTTGCAAATGGCACGCGGCTTTTAACCCCGTCCGGCCAGCGCAAAGTCGAAGACCTCTCTGTTAGCGATTTGGTTCTAACTTCTGGTGGCACGCCAGAGCCAATCTGTTGGGTTTTCGCAAAAACGTGGCAAACGCGCGATACTGAGATCCTTCACAATTTGCGTCCAGCTTGCATCTCTCAAGTTGCCCTTGGGCCAAACCTGCCAGCACGTGATTTACGGATCTCGCAACAACATCGCATCTTGGTTCAAGGGGCAATTGCTAAACGTATGTTTGGTGTTAAGGAAATGCTTGTGCCTTCAATAACATTTCTACCATTACCAGGAATTTACGTTGAAAAGTAAAAGATTACTATTTCGTACTTTCACATTATGCTCGATCAACACGAAATTCTGATAGCTGAAGGGATTAAAAGCGAAAGCCTCTATCTTGGACCGCAAGCACTCTCATCAATTCCAAGCTTGGCGCTCAAAGATACGCCCGCAGTATTGGGGCTCAAGCGGTCACAGTTAAAGCACTGTGAAATAGAAGCTGCGCGTACTATCGCCCCGATAAAGCAAGCCCGCCGTCTTGTTCAAAGACACCGACGCAACGACAAGTTTTGATCGCACAGCATTAAGCCCAGTCTTGCAAGCGCGCGACGTAGCGTGCGAGCGTGTCGATTTCGAGGTTCACAGCATCACCCACCTGTGCGTCACCCCATGTCGTCGCCGTCTTGGTGTGCGGAATAAAGTTGATCCCGAAATCCGTGCCATTCACTTCGTTAACCGTCAAAGATGTGCCGTTCAACGCGACAGATCCTTTAGGCGCGACAAATTTCGCAAGTGCCTCAGGCGCGCGCAAGGTTACGCGCGTGCTATCCCCTTCATCATATATCTCAATAATTTCAGCAACACCATCCACATGACCCGACACAATATGCCCGCCAAGCTCATCCCCGACCTTAAGCGCCCGCTCTAAGTTCAGACGACGACCCGCAGACCATTTGTTCGCGCCGATATTGGTCAAATTCACGGTCTCTGCGCTGATTTGCACATCAAACCAATCTGCGCCCAGCTCAATCACCGTCAAACAGACACCATCGCATGCGATCGAGGCCCCGACATCAATGCCCGACGTCACATATGACGTGCCGATCCGTGCAAGCAAATCGCCCTGCATCTCAGTTTTGCGCACGTCTCCAATATCTGTGATGATCCCTGTGAACATTGGTACTGGCTCCAAGTTATGCCGCAAACTAAATGGGGAAAACAAAGCAAATCTTTGCCTTAATTTCTCCAAAGAGGCGGTCTATGATTGTTTACAAATAACGAGTAAACTGTATGCTATGAGCACCGCAACGGCGAAAAGTCCTGTTTTTTCTATTTCAAGGACCACACGGTCCTTTCTTTCAGCGCTTGGGGCGTATGCTTCATCGTGCAGGGGCTGGTGTGTGACGTCTGGGCTTTAATGCTAGCGGTCACGGATTCTGGTTTCAACCCTCCACCAACATCCCGTTTCGCGGTGCTTTGCAGGATTGGGACAACACATTTGATACGCTTATCGCCCCAAAAGTCGTCACTGACTCCGTGCTCTATGGCGACACGCGCCCTGTGCATGCCCAAGCTGTTGCGCGTGCCAATGCACTTGGGCTGCGCGTTCATGTCTTTGAAGAAGGCCACATGCGGCCTTTCTGGGTGGCCTATGAACGCGACGGATCTAATGGCAATTCGCGCCTGATGAACACTACCGTGTCTGAGATGCAAACTGCACTCAAACGCTCTGACATGGAAGCGCCGATGCCGCAAAGCCATTGGGGCGGTATGCGCCAGCATGTTTTTTGTGGCGCGCTCTATCATTGGTTCGTGATGTTTCGACACGGCCAATAACGCCACTTCCGGACCCACCGCGATATTCCAATGATCAAAGAATTCGGGCTCTATGTAAAGCGTCTCCCGTTGATGCCAATTCAAGTTATTGAATGCCGCATTGCCACTTGGCGCATCAGTAATGATGGTTTTCCCTTCCATCTCGCACTTTTGCAGCTCGAGCATGACAGTTCTTTTCAGATGCATTCCCACTTCGACACCATGACCAACTTCCTAGAACTGGTGATCCGCGATTTTGCCAAAGGTGCCCCACAGCACCACCATTTGGTTTTCAAAGCACATCCACTGGAAGATGGTCGCGTGCCCATGCGTAAATCCTTGAAGGAAATGGCCGCGCGGTTTGGCGTTTCGGACTGTGTGCACTACGTGCGCGGTGCCAAACTTGCGCGTTTACTCAATGATTCACGCACCGCCGTCAGAATGAACTCAACCTCAGGGCAACAGGTTCTATGGCGCGGCATCCCGCTTAAAACCTTTGGCAGCGCAGTCTATTCCAAGCCTGAATTCGTCTCCGATCAGCCCCTCGTCCAGTTTTTCAAGGCCGATGAGCGCCCTAATGAACGAGCGTACAAAGATTATCGCCGCTAACTTTTGGAGACCAGCCAAGTCCCTGGCGGCTTTTATTCTGCGCGCTATCGGCGTCAATTGCCGCGCCATGTGCCACGCCGTCAACATCAACTAAGCCGCGCGCAATTATTCGCGGCCGCGATGATCCTCTATCCTAAATAGTATGACCTATATTGCGATTGCCTCTGCGATTTAGAAACCGCTATTGATAGGTTAGACGCGCAAACACGCGCGCAGCGCGAAGACCACAAAGGCTGGGTAGCAAGCGGCATACGCCTGTGGAAACGCACGCCTTTTCAGCGTGCATTTGGTCAAACACAACCTGTCATATTCGAAGACAATCAAAGCCACGTCGAAGCCGCAATCAGTGCAGATCGCCGCCATATGGTCTGGGCCGGCGCGAAGGATGTCCTCGTTGGTAATTACACGACTTATGTGGAAGACGGATTTTTACGTTCCGAAGGCCTCAGCGCAGAAGTGGTCGCGCCGCTGTCCTTGATTTTGGATAATCTTGGCGTCGACTACGATCCTACCCGCCCGAGCCGCCTCGAAGAGTTCCTGCGCATGCGCAAGATCCTGCGTCCTCATCAAAAACAGCGCGCGGAGCGGATGATTGCGGCGCTGATCAAAGCGCGTTTAAGTAAATATAATGTTGGCTCACCCAAGCTGGTCGATCTGCCGAAAGGCCATCGCATTCTAGTGCCAGGCCAAGTCGAAGACGACGCTTCGATCCTAACCGGAACCAAATAGATCAACACAAACATGGCCTTGCTCAGCGCTGGGCGCGCCGTAAACCGTGACGCTGTGATCCTTTACAAAGCCCAGCCAGATGTCGAAGCGGGTTTGCGCAAAGGTTTGGTTGCGAACGAGAATACAGCGCATCTTTGTGACGCAGTTTTACATAAATGCGATCCCATTGCCGCCATCGACGCGTCGGATGAGGTCTGGACCATGACCTCCCTCCTTGGGTTTGAAGCCTTGTTGCGCGGTAAAACCGTCACCTGTCTTGGCGCACCCTTTTATGCGGGATGGGGCCTCACGAGGGACCTTGGTCCTGTTCCGGCATGGCGCAGTACAGAGATTACACTCGAAAGTTTGGTGCACGCTGCCTTCATCGACAATCCGCGCTATTTCGATTCAATAACGCAGCAACCCTGCCCCGCAGAAGTCGTTCTGGAACGTCTTGCATCGGGTAAAGTGACAAAGCCCAAACTGCTCAATCGAATCTTGTCGAAGCTTCAGGGCCTATTAGCGTCGAAGGCCCACTTTTGGCTTAGCTAGGCGCGCTGCCAGATATGTTCAATATCCGCACCAAGTTGACGATGCGAAGCTAGGCGAAACCGTGCAGCATCCGCCAAAACATCATGCCCCATGCGAGCAAGACCTGCCAAACCATCGCCGCCAATCGCGACACCCGCAGAATGGATGACCAAGCTATCCACCAAATCCGCGCGCAAAAGCGAGGCAGCCAAATGACCCCCCCCTTCACAAAACACTCGCGTTAATCCTTTTTGGCCAAGGGCTTGCAACATCTGATGCGGTTCAAGACCTGACGCGTCCATCTCGCAAGCGATCAACTCCGCGCCAAGATCGATCCACGCTGCGCGATCCCCATCTTTGACGTCAGATCCATGGCAAAGCCACACAGGAACATCCCGCGCGGTTTTAGCAAGCGAGCTCTCGAGATCGATCTTCAAGCTTTGGGCTGCAACAACGCGCACAGGCTGATGACCTATGCCTAAGCCTCGCACGGTCAGCGATGGATCATCACCGCGCGCAGTCCCCGCGCCAATCAGCACTGCATCATGCGTTGCACGCATAGCATGGACAGCACGTCGCGCCTCTGAGCCGGTGATCCATTGGCTGTCACCTGTGCGCGTGGCAATTCGCCCATCCAGGCTCAGCGCCAGCTTCAAGGTCACAGACGGGCGACCAACTTCTGTTTTCAAGAAAAACCCAGCGTTACTCTCAGCCGCGTCTTTCGCACAAATTCCATTCTCAACAACAACACCAGCCTCGCGCAGTTGTGCGAAGCCACGGCCAGACACACGCGGATCACTATCTTCGATTGCGGCAACTACTCGCGCTATCCCTGCTTCAATAAGGGCTTCACTACAAGGCGGCGTTTGCCCATGATGCGCGCAAGGCTCCAGCGTGACGTAAGCCGTCGCCCCATTCGCGCGCTTGCCCGCTTGCAACAAGGCGACGGTTTCTGCATGAGGACGTCCGCCCACCTGCGTCCAACCACGACCCACGATGCGACCAGCGTTCACGAGCACACAGCCCACCGCAGGATTAGGCCATGTACGACCAAGGCCCCGCCGCGCAAGCGATAAAGCCATTTTCATATAAGCTTGATCGCTTAAGATCACTCTTCGGGCGTCACGTCTGGACGCAACTCAGAAACGAATTTATCAAAGTCATCAGCGGCTTGGAAGTTTTTGTAAACACTCGCAAAGCGAACATAGGCGACAGTGTCGATCCGTGCCAAAGCTTCCATGACGATCTCACCAATCTGCTTAGAATTGATGTCTGTCTCACCCATGCTCTCCAATCGGCGCACAATACCCGAGATCATTTGATCCATCCGCTCAGGTTCAACAGGTCGTTTCTGAAGCGCGATCCGAATAGAGCGTTCCAGCTTGTCACGATCAAAATCTTCGCGACGGCCATTGGACTTGATAACCACCAAATCACGTAGCTGAACGCGCTCATATGTTGTAAATCGTCCACCACACGCTGGGCAAAAACGCCGCCGACGAATGGACACATGATCCTCGGCAGGACGTGAATCCTTCACCTGAGTATCTATATTTCCGCAAAATGGGCAGCGCATGGCCGTCCCCCTTATATACTGTCTCTGCCTCTGGCTGTGGATTTGCCCCACTTATCCACAGGAAGTATACGCCCTCCGCTAGAGTTTGGGTAGAGTGTAATTAGGGACGCTGTATCTAGTGTGGCGCGTAAGACTCAAAAATGCGGCAACATAGGCGCTGGCTTAGCAGCCCTCGCCCCATCGGTTTGTCTAAGCGCAATATTTCTGGCCAGACATTTCCTTCGCATCAAACAGTGGGTAAAAATACGCCTCTGTCACGCTATCCGCGTCACAAATCAATTCGGCAATTTTGATGTCTTTCTCAGTTACAATCAAACTTCTGTCGCTTTTCTAATCGTCAAAGTTACGTTCGATCGCAAAAGACAAGATGTAGGAATAGATATCATTATACGGGGTTACATCTTCCCAAATCACACGTGCGACACCGTTCCATGGCGTCATCGAAATGCCCCTCGCCTGGCGTGCAAGCAACATATCAGGTATGCGATCAGTCGCTCCAAAACGGTAAAGCACAATGTCATCTTGCAAACATAAATCGACCGTTTTTTCACCATCGCTAAAGGTGCAGTGAAACAACGGCTGACTTGCGCCAAAACAGCTGGCCTGCGCAGTTGCATCAAGGCTCATAGCGAGGAAATAACGCCACAAAACAGCCCCATCAAACCCGCTCCTTGCAAATACTTAGTAACTCTGGCCAACACCGATCAGAAGAGACGTTCGCCTACTTGATCAATCATCTGCTTGGCTTTGCCAATAGACGCTTCATTGCATTGATCGAGGTTAGCAATCGTATCTGCACGGATCAGGCGATGGGTCTTTAACTCCCCATCCACCTCTTTTTCGATCACAGCACAAAGGCGATAGCCTTGGCTTTCTTTCATGGGTTCTGCCGTGATGCGGAAGTCCAGATACTCCACTGAATTATCTACAGGGCTCGCGCTTTTCTTGGACCCAAACAAACGTGAAAGTAACGACATCCCTCGCCCTTACTGATCTAGGAAGCTACGTAGCTTACGCGAACGACTTGGATGCTTGAGCTTACGCAGGGCTTTCGCTTCAATCTGGCGAATACGTTCGCGCGTCACGCTGAACTGCTGACCCACCTCTTCAAGCGTGTGATCGGTATTCATACCGATGCCAAAACGCATCCGCAAAACACGCTCTTCACGCGGCGTGAGCGAGGACAGAACTCGCGTTGTCGTCTCTTTGAGGTTTTCCTGAATGGCGCTGTCCAAAGGCAAAACCGCATTCTTATCCTCAATGAAATCACCAAGCTGGCTGTCTTCCTCGTCGCCAATCGGCGTCTCCAAAGAAATCGGCTCTTTCGCGATTTTCATTACCTTGCGTACTTTTTCCAGAGGCATTTGCAGCTTGGCAGCCAGTTCCTCTGGTGTCGGCTCACGACCGATCTCGTGGAGCATTTGACGACCTGTACGCACCAGTTTGTTGATCGTCTCGATCATATGCACTGGAATACGAATTGTGCGGGCTTGGTCAGCAATGGAGCGGGTGATTGCCTGACGGATCCACCACGTCGCATAGGTGCTGAATTTATAGCCGCGACGGTATTCAAACTTATCGACGGCTTTCATAAGGCCGATATTACCTTCTTGAATTAAATCAAGGAATTGCAGGCCACGGTTTGTGTATTTCTTGGCAATGGAAATCACCAAGCGAAGGTTGGCTTCAACCATTTCTTTCTTGGCCTGACGCGCTTCTTTTTCGCCTTTCTGAACCTGCTGCACGATGCGACGGAATTCGGAAATATCGAGCCCAACATATTGACCGACTTGCGCCATATCAACACGCAATTCTTCAACTTTGTCGGTTGAGCGTTCGATGAACATCTGCCAGCCACGCCCCGCCTTGCCAGCCATTTCTTCCAGCCAGTTCGGGTCAAGCTCACGACCTCGATATGCCTCAACAAATTCACGACGATTGATGCGCGCTTGGTCTGCGAGCTTCACGATGGAGCTGTCGATGCTCATAACGCGGCGGTTAATACCATAAAGCTGATCAATCAACGCTTCGATGCGGTTGTTGTGTAAGTGCATCTCGTTAACCAAAACAACAATCTCAGAACGCAGTTTTTGATAGTTCGCCTCTTGCTTGTCAGAGAAACTATCATCTTCGTTCAAAGTCGCTGAAATCCGACTGTCTTGCATTTGCGAAAGCTGCTCGTAGAGGCCAGCAATAATTCCCAAAGACTCTAAAGCCTGCGGCTTGAGCGCAGCTTCCATCGTGGCAAGCGACATATTCGCCTGATCATCTTCATCATCGTCGTCATCATTGTTGATCGGATTGCCATCCGCATCAATTTCAGCCGTCCCTTCGGCCTTTGGCGCTGACGCCGAATTGGCCGCAGCAGGCACAACAGGCGTGGTTTCCTCTTCGCCCATCTGATCGCCAAAGGTAGCTTCAAGGTCGATGACATCACGCAACAAAATATCCTCAGAAAGAAGTTCGTCGCGCCAAATTGTAATCGCTTGGAAGGTCAGCGGGCTTTCGCACAGCCCTGCAATCATCGTATTGCGACCCGCCTCAATGCGCTTGGCAATCGCTATCTCGCCTTCGCGCGAGAGCAGCTCGACAGAGCCCATCTCACGCAAATACATACGCACAGGGTCGTCAGTACGATCCAATTTTTCTGACGAAGCCGTGGAAACAGCGACTTCTTTGTTGATCCCTGCCGCAACAAGATCGGTAGTGCCCTTATCTTCTTCTTCGACGTCTTCGTCTTCTTCGGTTACCTGAATACCCATTTCAGAGAGCATCGACATGACGTCCTCGATCTGATCGGAGCTGACCTGATCCGGCGGCAAAACCGCGTTCAACTGGTCGTAAGTAATGAACCCTCGCTCGCGCGCGTCGGCGATCATTTTCTTGACGGCGGTTTGGCTCATATCGAGCGTATGCGCAGAGTCCTGATCGTCGGATTTGCGGTCGTCATTGTCTTTGGCGGCCATGCAGATGCTCCTGTGCAGGGCGCTAGACCCCTGAATTGGCTATGGTTCGAACTAGTTGCACAACATAGAACTGATTCGCACCTTCCGAATCATAGCGCGTGAAAGTGATTCGAAAACCCGTTTACCCTGATTTCTTTACCTATTCCTCACCAAAATGCCAATTCATGGCTCTTTGGTAACGTTCAACTTCCCGAGCAAAGCATCAAAAGCACTTTTCTCGTCACGACTGATTCGCGCACCATTCGGGGCAGTGTCATATTCAGCCTTGTCTTCATGTTCACTTCGCATCGCGAGATTTCGCGCTTGCGCTGCTTGCCCTAACCGCCAGGTCACACTTTCATCGGCGAGCCCCACGAGGTCTTCTGCCGCTTCAGCAACTTCTGCGCTTAGCCCCTGCTCCGCTTCAAGTTTGGCCAGTTCTTCAGAGATTGCCATCATCGCCATCTCTATATCACCAGGCCGGCGAACGCAGGGTGTAATCGCCACATGGCCCGCGCCGAGCAGATTTTCAAGGTTATTGATGCCGCGTGCGTCAACTATTTTTTCGCGCAACACTTCTGGACCATGACTGGCATGGGCAAGGATCAGATCGAGAAAGGCGCGGTGCTCTTGCGTGCTCACGTGCAACTCTTCCAACTGGCCTTCGAATTCGGCAACAACATACGGTGTGCAGATCAAACTCGCGATGATCACCGCTTCACGCATTTGGCGCTGGGTATCTTCGCCCGCACCGGCCAGAAGCGAGGCTTTGGTACTGGCGGTCGCCGGCGCAGGTGGAGGATTACGCCAATCGCCGCGTTTGCCCTTTGTCCACGGCTTTTTCGAACTGCCTGCGCCAGATCCAGCACGAAACAATTGCCAGCGCATATCCTTGATCGCCTGGCCATAATGCGAACGGATAGACGGATCGCGAATTAGCATCAGCTTTTCACGCAGCGTCTTATCAAGCGCAGCTTTGCGTTCGGGACTGTCGAAATTCTTGCCCTCGATCTCTTTGTCCCAGAGCAATTGCACCATGGGCATCGCACCGTCGATCACGCGTCGCACTGCCTCTGCGCCTTCTGCGCGGATCAAATCGTCGGGATCTTTGCCCTCTGGCATCAGCGCAAATCGCAAGCTTTTGCCCGCTTCTAATAAAGGCAGTGCCAGATCAATCAAACGCTGCGCTGCACGCAGACCCGCCTTATCGCCATCAAGCGCAATGATCGGTTCATCCGAGATACGCCACAGCAGATGCAACTGGTTGTCCGTGATCGCCGTGCCAAGCGGCGCGACGCACGCGCCAAAGCCACCCTCTGCAAGCGCAATCACATCCATATAGCCCTCGGCCACGATTAGCGGCGCGCCTTTGCCAGCCGCCTCGCGGGCGGGACCGTGGTTGTATAGGCTGCGCCCCTTATCAAACAAAAGCGTTTCCGGCGAATTCAGATACTTCGCATTGTCATTGGGATCCATCGCACGACCCCCAAACGCCGTACAGCGCCCGCGCGCATCGCGAATGGGAAAGATGATGCGATTGCGGAACGTATCATAGGGCTTGCCGCCTTTGTTTGACGGCTTTCCAAGCCCCGCCGCGAGGATTTTCTCAGACGAAATACCCTTACCGCTCAGATGATCCCACAGCCCTTGCCATGCGTCTGGCGCAAAGCCGATCTCAAACAGCTCTTGCGTCGCTTCTTTCAAGCCGCGTCGATCGAGATACTCACGCGCCTCAGAAGCGTTGCCAGTGCGTAATTGCAGACGGAAAAACTGCACCGCTTGCTCCATTACATCGGCAAGCTCTGTGCGCTCATCTGCTTTTTGCTGTGCATACGGATCTTGCTTTGGAACCTCTAATCCGGCTTCGCCCGCGAGGATTTCGATGGCCTCCATAAAGCCTACGTTTTCGGTCTCACGCACAAAGGAAATCGCGTCGCCTTTGGCCTGACATCCAAAGCAGTAATAGAATCCCTTTAGGTCATCCACATGAAACGACGCAGATTTTTCTTGGTGAAACGGGCATGGTGCCCACATATCGCCTTTGCCCTGATTGGACTTGCGCGAATCCCACATCACTTTACGACCTACAACCTGCGAAAGGCTGAGGCGCGTGCGCAGTTCATCAAGGAATCCGGGGGGCAGGCTCATGCGCGCAGTATCTGTCGCAGCGCTGGCAGAGTCCAGTTAGCCATTAAAACCTTTGCATTGCTCCGAAAACGACGCTTCGACATCGCCTTGCAGGTTTTCCTTATCAAGACCATACACAAAGCTGCTGAGGTAGGGGATCATCTGCAAGTGGTTCAACTGGTCGTCGTCATATTGCCCGGCAACGATTAGCTGCGCTTCCTTTTCGTCGCTGCCACCTATCCGCAAATCCGCCATTTGCTGGCTGTCAGACGCTAGCTCTTCGCAGAACCTGTCCTTCTTGGATTTCGCGGCAGCAGGCATGGCTACAAACACACAAAGCGTGAGACAGCTTACAAAATGCGACGTCTTCATAAACTTATACTCCTCACCAGCCGTATCGATGTACTTATGTCATCCAAGCCCAAAAGTCACCCGCGCGCTGACAGAAGCTTTATCTTATGCGTCACCTCATGCACCATCGTGCCCGCCATCGAACGGAAAGTCATCAAGCGAAACGCGTCTTTGCCTGTACGCGTTATGTGTAGCGGCATATGCCCCAGCTGACTGCGCAACGCGTGGCCACGTTTGAATGTGCCTGCCCTCAGATCAACCGGAACAAGTCGCGCAAGCACCGCTTCACTGCCTACACCCTCGAGGGTGATCGCACACCACGCATCGCTTTGATCCGTAAGCGCCGCATGTTTGACAAGGAGCATATCCACCGCGCCGCCGATCACCAAATACTGCCCTTGCGAGAACCAAACGACCTCTTGCCCCGCTTTCGAAACGGAGCGTCCTACTTTAGGCAACGCACCTCCAAGCAGCTTTTCCACTTGGACATCTTGGCCCTTAAATGGCGCGAGAGAGATCATTACGCCCAGCACGACTTCGCGCAGGTTCAAACCACCCATTGTGACAGGCAATAGCCCCTCAGCCGGTGTTTTTGCTACTAAATCAACCACGTAGCTTGCCCCCATCTGGATCATGGAACAGAGGGTCGCAAATTTCGCAAAGGGTTTCGATACCGCGCATATGGTCAATCAGCTTGATCGTCTCCCCATGGCGCGCACGTCCGTTCATCAAGAACCCCATCCCAAGAAAGCTAACTTCAGTCGGGGAAAACCCAACAGAGGTCACATAGCCAATCGAGTTTTGTCGCGTCGGCTCGCTCTCAGGCTCAAACAAATGCGCACCACCCGTGAGCTGCTTCACGGCACCAATCGGTTTCAGGCCAATCAATTGCTCGCGGTCAGGACCAACAAGCCCCTCGCGCGCCGCCATAGTCTGTCCAATGCAATCCTTCTTGGCAGAAATCATCCGTTCCATCCCGATATCAAAGGCCGTCACCCGCCCATGAATTTCGGCATGCGTGATAAAACCCTTTTCGATCCGCAGCACATTGAGCGCTTCCATCCCATAAGGACCACCGCCCAGCGCTGCCGCGTGTTCATTCAGCTTATCAAACAGCGCAGCGCCGTAGCGCGCGGGCACGGCAATCTCATAGGCATGCTCCCCAGAAAAGGAGATGCGGAACAAACGCGCATTTACCCCCCCGATAGCGACGTCACCGCAGCCCATGAAGGGAAAGCTGTCATTGTCGATGGGCGCATCAAGCAACTCGTTCAATAACGAGCGCGATTTTGGACCAGCAACGGCAAATTGCGCCCATTGTTCCGTCACAGAGACCATCGACACGTCGAGTTCAGGACGCAAACATTGATGCACATATTCCAAATGACGCATCACAGCGCCGGCGGCGGCGGTGGTCGTGGTCATCACGTAATGGGTATTAGAAAGACGCGCAGTGGTGCCGTCATCCATCACGGTTCCGTCTTCACGCAGCATGAGACCGTAGCGCACTCGTCCGGGTTTTAAGGTACTGAAGGTGTTGATATAAATGAAATCCAGAAACGCGGCGGCGTCTGGCCCCTGGATATCAATCTTGCCTAGCGTGCTCACATCGCAAATACCAACGCTACTGCGCACCATATTTACTTCACGGTCACACGACTGGCGCCAGTTTGTTTCACCCTCTTTCGGAAAATAGCTTGGACGATACCACATCCCCGCTTCGATCATCGGCGCACCCTGCGCCACTGTACTCTCGTGCGAGGTGACCAAACGCTCAGGCGCAAAGCCCTTGCCCTCGGCCCCTGCACCCATCGCCGCAATCGGCACAGGTGTGTAGGGAGGACGGAACGTGGTTGTCCCCGTCTCGGGAATACCACGCCCAGTCACATCCGCAAGAATGGCCAAAGCGTTCACGTTAGAGTTCTTACCCTGATCCGTCGCCATCCCCTGCGTCGTGTAGCGTTTCATATGCTCGACAGAGCGAAAGTTTTCTTTCGCCGCTTGTTTCACATCTTTCACAGTCACATCGTTTTGGAAGTCGAGCCAGGCACGCCCTGTTCCACCAACGGCCCACAAAGGGCTAATACGAATAGGCGCATCTTCTGCTTCAGGCGGATCGCTCTGTATGGCTTTCTTGCCCAAAGCTGCCAAAGTTAACTCTGCAGCTTTGCGCCCCTCGGCTAACGCACCATGCGTCGAGAAGGTTCCATTGCAGGCACCAGCCGTCACCATCCCCGGAATCATTCCCGCGCGCGGCACAAAGCTTGCGATGTCTTCGCGCCATTCGGGACGTCCATTCATGTGACACGTCATATGCACAGAGGGGTTCCACCCCCCCGACATCGCCAAACATTCGCTGGCAATCTTTTCTGTCCCGCTCTGCGTACGGATGGTCACGGACTTTAGTCCCTGCCGCCCACTCGCGCCACAAATCTGCGCACCTGCATATACGGGGAAATCGCCGCTTACCTGCACATCAGGACGACTATCGACCAAGGCGGCCACATGCACACCTGCCGCGCTTAGATCAAACGCAGTGCGATGCGCATCATCATTATTACCAAACACAACAATATCGCGACCCGCAGTAACACCCCAACGATTCAGATAAGCGCGCACAGCGCCCGCGGTCATGATGCCGGGGCGGTCATTATTCTGAAACGCGATAGGTCGCTCCAGCGCGCCCGCTGCAAGGATCGAACGCTTGGCTACGATACGCCAGAAACACGCCCGCGGCGCATCTGCACGTGAGATGGTATGGCCCGTCACACGCTCCAACGCGCCGAATGTGCCTTGGTCGTAGACCCCCGTGACAGTCGTACGCGACATGATCCGCACATTGTCCATGCTCGACAACTCAGCAATCACAGATGCGACCCAATCCAGCGCAGCACGTCCGTCAATCTCATAAGTCTCACTGAGCAAACGGCCACCCGCTTGCGCATCTTCATCGGCCAGAATGACATCCGCACCTGTGCGGCCCGCTTCTAGCGCAGCCATTAGACCTGTAGGCCCAGCGCCGATGATCAAGACATCACAAAACGCAAAGGCTTTCTCATACTCCTCATCGTTGGAGGTCCCACTTAGCCCGCCCAAACCTGCGGCACGGCGAATAAGCGGTTCATACACACGCTCCCAAAAGGCGCGCGGCCACATGAAAGTTTTGTAATAAAACCCGGCACTGAAGAAGGGCGCGGCCAGATCATTCACCGCTAGCGCATCAAAACCAAGCGTCGGCCAAGCGTTTTGCGAGCGCACCTCAAGGCCGCCATAAATTTCTTGAACGGTTGCACGCACGTTGGGCTCAACATTTTCCCCGCGTTTAATCGTGACTAGCGCGTTCGGTTCTCCACTGCACGCCGTCAAAACGCCCCTTGGACGGTGATACTTGAAAGACCGCCCCATCAAACGCTGATCATTCGCCAACAAAGCAGAAGCAACCGTATCGCCCGCAAACCCTTGATAGTGATGCCCATCAAACGTGAAATTCACAGGCTGCGTCCGATCAATCAGACCTTTGTTTTCAAGTCTCATGACATCGCTCTCTTAACGTCGGACGCGAGGGCTGTATCTAACACCTCATGACTGACCGTATTGCGCGTCACAACGACCCAAGCGGCACATCCTGCTTCGTGCTGCCATAAATCGCGCGTGATACCTGCCGGATTATCACGGTTATGCACATAGTCATCCCAAGCAGATATGCCCGCATCAGGATCAGGACGCGCCAAAGCCACAGCATCCCCAACATAGTAAAATTCGCGGCGATCACGCTCCCCGCACAGCGGACATTTCAAACGCATATCATCCCCTCTTTAACGCTCTCGCGCTTCATCTTGCCAAATAAACTCACGCCATTGGCTGCCATACTCTCAAGCCTCCTAGTGCAAATTGTGCTGAGAGCCGGTGCCCTCTTCATCAATTATGCCAACACCTGTGCGGAACCGATCAAGCTTAAAGCCCGTCGCCTCACTGTGATGTTGATCGGTCGCGATCAGATGCGAGAACACAGACCCTGATCCGGGCACAGCTTTGAACCCGCCGTAACACCAGCCTGCATTAATATAGAGCCCCTCCACAGGGCTTTTATCAATAATTGGACTGCCATCGGGCGTCATATCCATGATCCCGCCCCAGGACCGAAGAACCTTTGCTTCGCCAATCATCGGCATCAGCGTCATGCCCGCTTCCATCACATGCTCTTTCATCGGCAAGTTGCCGCGCGATGCATACGAAGCATAGAAATCCAGATCACCGCCAAAGACCAAGCCGCCCTTGTCAGACTGTGAAATATAAAAATGTCCCATGCCAAAACTGATCACATGATCAATCACGGGTTTTAACCCTTCGGTCACAAAAGCCTGCAAAACATGGCTTTCAATCGGCAAGCGCATGCCTGCCATTGCCGCGATTTGACCAGAGCGTCCTGCGACTGTCATCCCAATTTTTTTGGCCTTGATAGCCCCGCGTGTTGTTTGCACACCTATGACCGCACCATTTTCTATGTCGATGCCGGTCACTTCGCAGTTCTGGATAATGTCTACGCCACGCATATCCGCGCCACGCGCAAATCCCCAAGCCACCGCATCATGACGGGCTGTACCGCCACGTGGATGAAGTAAGCCGCCGTAGATCGGAAAACGAACGTTGTCGAAATCAAGATAAGGCAGATGTTTACGCACACCCTCGCGATCCAGCAAAATCGCGTCATCGCCTTGGTTTACCATCGCATTTCCACGCCGTACAAACGCGTCGCGCTGTCCGTCGGAATGGAAAAGGTTGATCAGGCCACGTTGGGAATGCATGATGTTGTAGTTCAAATCTTTTTCCAGCCCCTCCCATAGCTTCAAGGAATGGCTGTAAAATTCAGAATTTCCATTCAGGAAATAGTTGGCCCGCACAATCGTGGTGTTGCGTCCTACATTGCCACCGCCAACGTAGCCCTTCTCAAGGACAGCAATATTGGTTAGGCCATGGTTCTTCGCAAGGTAATAGGCCGTGGATAAACCATGACCGCCCCCGCCAATGATAATCGCGTCGTAATCCGACTTAGGATCAGGATCGCGCCAATGCGCGCCCCACCCTTTGTTTCCTGTTAGACCCTCTTTGAGAATGCGAAGTCCTGAAAACCGCATGCCTCTCTCCCCAACGTTTCAGAGACAGACCTAAACTATAAAATTAAGCACACGCAACGCCTCTGCGACATTGCGTGTCTTTTTTCGCGTTTCTTGAAGCTATATCATCTTAAAAGTGGCTGTAGCCCTTTCGCATGATAGCTCGCAGCCACCTTATAGATAGCAACTAAAGAAGCCGCTGTGCGTAGATCTTCCACGTCATCGCGGCTATGCTAGACATCACGTATCGCTTGATACGAAATCCGCATCGTATTGTCTAAGCCAGAGCGTACCAATTCCAATTCATCCGCACCGCGCAGATATTTTTCTTTAAAACCCGGCGACAATTGCCAGCCAATCCCTTTGTCTGAGCTCAAGCGCTCCAACTCATCAACAACCAGCTGATGGCACCCTTCTTCTTGGCGACGTTGTATACGACCAAAGCGGATGTGGCTTGGGTTCTTTACCCATTCAAAATAGCTAACCGGCACACCGCCGGCCTTTGAATACATGTAGGAGATGATGACTGTCTCTTGCGAGCAGAGGATCTCATCTGCGCCCGCCGTGACAGGGCCGTTCGCCGCCTCAATGATCAAAGGGGACTTAATCCTAACTGCATTGCTGAGGTTGATTACCACCTCCAAAGCCGCTGGAATAAGAATATCGCATTCTTCTTCCATAGCAGCATCGCCATTTTCCTGGTAGCGTGCATCACGATAGCCGCTGACGCCACCATTCTCGATGATCCAAGTGCGCACGGCTTCAACATTCAAGCCTTCCACACCTAACAAGCCGCCATCTTGTTTCACAATGTCTGTGATCTTGCTGCCATCTTTTTCGTTTAGAAATTTAGCCGCCTAATAACCAACATTGCCGAGACCTTGCACGATCACACGCTTGCCATCCACGCGGAAATATTCACGCAGCGGTGAGCGCGGTAACTTAACGGTCGAATTCGCCCTGGTGTTCGCTATGATCCTAACCTCGAGCATCTAAATGGGGATCATCGCGGTCCGTTAAACCTTGTTTGAGGGCGGTCTCGAAATCGCAATGCGCGAAGGCCGCCTGGACACATGGACAAACTACACACACAACCAAGTGCCTGGAATGATCTGTGATGGTGCGGTGATCTTTGAAAATTGCGAAGCCAATCTTCGATTGGAAATGGCCGCAAGCGATCTACGCAATTACACTGCACTACCCGACGCGGTGGATTATGTTCAACATGCTGCAGGTGAATCCAAAGTCTTGAACCCCGTGCGCGAATTCACTGCAGGCCAATCAAACAGGTTGCTGATCGTACGAGCATGTATGCTCTATGATCCGGTCTTCCCGACCTCGGGACTCGAGCTTGACCGCACTACCAATCAAAATGGCAAAAGCGCCTTGGTCGCTGTGTCAGCATACACCCATCAACCGAGGTAATAGCTATGAAATTGTCACTCCTGTCAAAATTACGCGGGTGTCTGCAATATACCAAAGGCACGGCCTCCGTCGAAGCAGCGATCATCTTTCCAGTCGTCTTCTGGGCTTACGCGTCAATGTTCAAGTACTTTGAAGCCTATCGTGCACAAGCGGTTGCGGAAAAGTCGGCCTACACGATCAGTGACATGATTAGCCGTGAAACGCTGGCAATCATCCCATCCGATATGACAAATGCGCGCAACATCTACAAAGACCTGTCCAGTCTTAGCCCAGGTAAAACTGCGCTACGCGTCACATTTTTGCGCTGAGATGGTAACGAAAAAAATCCAAAGCGGAGTGGTTCAAGCGTCGCTGCGATATTCCAAAGCCGCGCAACCGCGATTTGAAAAAATACGATGATCTGCTGCCCACATTGATCAACAACGAGCGCATCATTCTGATCGAAACAGCGTCGGACTATGTTCCATCTTTCAGCGTTGGCTTGGCTCCACGAGTGATTAAGACATTCGTCCACACATGCCCCTCAGATCGTTAGGGATGCAAACGGTTAAGCAACCGCAATATTGCAAAAAGCGCGGCGTCATTTTCATCTGGCGCGGCGCTTTTCATTTCAGGACTTAAGATCTTGCTCTGCAATCAAAATGGACAGGGTTTCGGCCAGGCCCTTTGACTGCGGCGCTCCCGTGACACCACCAATGCCGATGCGCGTTGCGAAACACCAATACATCCCCGGTGACCAACGACGTGGCCCGCCTTGCTTGGTTGTTACAAGAAACCCGTTAGAGGGTTTGAACGCAAAGGCCCCACGCTCTACATTGGCTATATTTGACAGCTCTGTTAGCACAATCCCGTCTTTCACTCGCAGCTCTGTCTTGGTAAGCTCAATAACTTGTGCGGTGGCCCTATAAAGTCGGCTTGCCGCCGCAATCACACCTACACCGCACAGGATCAAAACGATCTGAGACACGCCAAATGGCACTGAAAACGCCAGATAAACCAGCAACACGCCAAGCAGCCCAAGCATAGCAGTGCCCGTCCAGCGGCGCGGTGGCGAGGCAGTGAGCGTGGCAATCACAGGATCAGACATAAGAAAGCGACCTTTGCTGAGAGGTAGAGGTCTCTTCCCCTACCCGTTCTGGTAGCTGTTGGCGAGACCTTGCACGTGCGACTCGCTCTAACGACGTACAATCACTTCTGCACCACGCTCTTCGGGTTCGTCGTCCGTCATCTCAGCTGGAAAACCGGGTGCCGTGACATCCAGATCCGTAATTTCTTCCAAACGTTTGATAATATTTGGTGACAACTCTCTAGGGCCGAACCGCTCGATGCCATCTTTGAAAATATCAATCAACAGTGGATTAAGTTGCAGCGGCACATTCGCGCGATCCGCAACCGCTTGGAACAGACCGATATCTTTAGCGACCAGATCCATAGTAAAGGAAATATCGCGACTGCCGTTCAAAATGACTTGGCTTTCAGTTTCATGCACAAAAGAATTTCCAGATGAAATCCGGATTGCTTCAAAGGCTGTTCCCAGATCCATGTCTGCTCCCTTGGCCACCGTCAACGCTTCGGCTACAGACACCAGATTGGCTGTTGCCAAATAGTTGGTAATCACCTTCAAAATGCTGGCAGAGCCAAGGTCGCCCGTATGCAAAACACGCCGGCCCATAATCGTCAAAAGCGGCAAGACACGTTCGAACGTGTCGCGCGCGCAACCTGCGAATATCGCAATATTGCCAGTATCTGCGCGATGACATCCACCTGACACAGGACAATCCACCGCCGCGCCACCTGCCCCGATCACTTTCGCCCCCAAGCGTTTGACCTCGGCTTCGTCCGTCGTGGACATTTCCATCCAGATCTTACCTTCGCAGACCTCAGGTAACATCTGGCTCATAACCGCATCAGACGCAGCGGGGCTTGGCAGGCAAGTGATAACAGCATCACAGTCGCGCATCATTTGAATAGGGTCGCCCCCGTCACGCGCACCAAACGCTACAAATTTCGCAACCAAAGTCGCATCAAGATCATGCACCGCAAGATCCATACCATTGCGCAGCAAACTACTAGACAGTTTTCCACCCACGTTCCCAAGCCCAATAAATCCAATTTTCATAGGTATCTCCCTCACTTAACCCACACCCTGGTAAACAGACACACGACCCGTCGCGCCCATTCGCGACCTATAAACTCAAATCTGGCACTTGCAGCGAAAACAACGCACGTTAGGCTTGGATCATGACATATCGTTCCAATCATCCTGCACAGGCAAATGATTCCGAAGCTGGAATTGAGGTCACCGACGATTTCGAACGCTTTACACAGCGCAATGATATTTTCACGCGTGCCTTTTGGGACGAAACTATACGCAGCACGCAAACAGACGGGTTCTTCGCATCCTACAGAATGGAGGCAGCACCACGGCGCGGCGATGGTTTCACGCAACGTGACTTTGCCCTGCGCAATGCGTCTTGGTTGATCTCAGATGTAATGTCAGATCGCGGTGCCGAAACAGGTAAACGCGAAGGATTTCAAGCTCCTATCGCTTATGACACACCCGTCGCCCCTGATCGTGCCGAAATTAACGATCCCGCAAGAATGAGCTGCGAAATCAAGCGCATCGCCGCCTTTTTTGGGGCTGACCTTTGCGCAGTAACGGAGCTTGATGAACGCTGGCTTTACTCGTCTCGCGTGGACACGCGCGACATGAGCGATGCGCCCAATGATCTGCCCCCAGGCATCACCCATGTGATTGTGCTGGGACATCAAATGGACGAGGACTTGGTCGCAACCTACCCCTCCGCTTTAGCGGGGGCCGCAACGGGGCGCGAATACAGCCATGAGGCCGCAATCGTGATGCAGCTCGCCGCCTATATCCGAAACTTGGGCTATGAGGCCGTCGCGTCGATGAACGACACGGGTTTGGTTATCCCATACGCACTTAAAGCTGGCCTTGGAGAATACGCGCGCAATCAAATGGTGATCACACCGGAATTCGGGCCGCGTTTGCGGTTCTCGAAAATCTTTACAACTCTGCCCCTTGAGGCCGATACGCCCAAAAAACTAGGTGTGGCAGAGTTTTGCAACATTTGTACCAAATGCGCTGATGCCTGTCCTGTCAAAGCATTGCCCTTTGGAGCACCCAATATCTCGACCCAAACCTCATCCATCAAAGGCGTGCGTAAATGGACCTCTAACGCGGAAAAATGTTTCGGTTTTTGGGCGAAAATGTCCACGGACTGCGCAATTTGTATGCGAGTCTGCCCGTTCAATCGCGACTTCACCAAGAGACGTCACAAAATCTGGCTGAAACTTGCGTTGTCCCGCCTTCGGAAACTCGCACTTTGGCTGGATAAAGATCGCGGCGCACGGGTGAAACCTGCGACGTGGTGGGCGCGATCCTCTAAGTAGATTATTCTTGCGAATGGCCCCGAATGCGTCGCACCATCCACAACACAAACAAGACAACTGGCAAAGTAACGGCGGCTGTCAAAAGCTCTTTACTGGTACCTGCAACACCAGTCAGCGGATAAAGCAGATAGCTCGCCAAAGACACCGCATAATAGCTGATCGCAACCACTGAAAGGCCCTCAACCGTCTGTTGCAATCGCAATTGCAGATCGGCGCGTTTGTTCATACTTTCCAACAACTTCTGGTTCTGTGCAGAGCGATCTACATCAACCCGTGTGCGCAACAATTGCGAGGCTCGCACAGCACGTTCTGACATGGTTTCCAGGCGCGCTTGCGTCGCTTTCACGGTGCGCATTGCAGGATCAAACCGACGCATCATAAACTCTGCGAGCGTTTGCCGTCCCTCCCAAGGCACCTCGCGTAGGGCTTGGATGCGTTGGTTTACAATCGCTTCATAGGCCCCCGTCGCACCAAAACGGAACGAGGTTTTCGCCTGTAGCGCCTCCAACTCAGCCGAGATACGGAGCAACTCGTCGAGCTGACCAACTGCGTCATCGCCATTGGTTTGCATTTGGCTCATCAATTGCGTCAATTCAAAATCAAGCGACCCCATGCGTTTGCTAAGCTCTCGTGATTTGGCAAGGCCCAGCATCGAATTGGCTTTGTAAGTTTCAATCTCGAACAGACGTTGCAGAATGCGACCTGTGCGCCCTTGGCCCACACCATCCGCAATGAACAAAGCGAAGCGCGAATGGCCTGCTTCATCAATGTGGAAATCCCCTGCAATAACGCCCGAGCTGTCCAAAACCGAACTCGCCGCGAGACTTTCGCGCACAAACCACTCTGATAGTTTTTCGCGGATGATCCCTGCATCATGCTGTGGCTCAATTCGTAAAAGACACGAAGTGATCCGCAAACCCGGTGCCGCCGCGAGCCAATCCTCTGGGAATAAAGCGAAATCAGCCGCGTCAAAGGCGCGGTCGCTCAGGCCGTCAACGAGCAATGTGAAGGTCACAAATTCCGTGTGGCGCTCCCATTTCAGGCGATGCTTCCCGAGTTTGCCGAAATAATGCGTCGCACCGGGCTGCGGATGTGCCGCGCCATAGCGATCCAGCAACATGATCAGATGATCAAGGTCCGCTTGAACCGCATCTACACCAGCGACATTTCTGTGCTTCAGCGCGAGAAAAACCGCGCGCGACCCCGTTGTGAGGGTCGGAGACGGACGTGCGTGCAGCTCATTCGAGAGTTGGAAACGCAATGGGTGGTCTTGGATCGGCGGCACAGGCAATCACCTATAATCTTTGATGTGACTTAATTGTAGCTTGCACACGCCGCCTTGGAAAGAAAAAACGTTCTATTGCAATATGTTAGCGGAATACTTTGGTATACCGAACGACATCGCCTCTCTTACACGTCGCAACTACTAGCTTCAACGCGGGCCTGTGCAGTGGCGTCAAAGACTGCCGATCGGCTGCCCTCTGCGCTATCCACTTTAACGCGTGCACCGGCAATTTTAGCGCCGCTTACCGTGATTTCACGTGCGCTGCCCGTGTCGTCCACATCCAACGTAAAGGCCACGACCTGCCCTTTTGGCAACGCTGACAAACGCAGGCTTAACGCCGTATCGCCGTCCATGACTGTGGGCGCTTGATCCACTAAAACAGTGCCCGTGGTCAACTCAAACGGTTGAAACACTTCGACGCCCGCGCCTTTGCTTGTGGTGTCAAATATCAACCCACCTGCGGAGCCGTCTAGATTGATAGATACCGTCAGTGGCCCGTTCAAGCAATCAGAGACTGAGCTGATCTCAAATCGGTCTTTCGGCGCGCCTTCGATGAAACGTACGTTCAAGTCTGCCTGCGCGACGGAGGCTAAAGCGAAAAGGCAACTCGAAAGGGTGGGATTGGTTTTTATATCAAAGATCCTTATAGAATTCACTGTCACCTCGAGCAGAGCGCCTCAAAGGCAAGTCATTGGCAGAGCTGCAAACAAAAAAAGCCCCGCCAAATGGCAGGGCTTTCTTTAATTCTTCGCGGTAGGTTTTAGTCGATCAATGGCAAAAGCTTGTTCAAGCTTTCTTTCGCATCGCCGTAGTACATGCGCGTGTTCTCTTTGTAGAACAATGGGTTCTCGATGCCCGAGTAGCCCGTGCCCTGCCCACGCTTGGAGACGAACACTTGCTTGGCTTTCCAACACTCCAGCACGGGCATGCCCGCGATTGGAGAGTTCGGATCGTCCTGCGCCGCTGGGTTCACGATGTCATTGGAACCGATCACGATCGCAACGTCCGTCTCTGGAAAGTCCTCGTTGATCTCGTCCATTTCCATCACAATGTCATAGGGCACTTTGGCTTCTGCCAAGAGCACGTTCATATGACCCGGCAAACGACCTGCCACAGGGTGGATAGCAAAGCGCACATTCTTCCCTTTTGCACGCAGCTTGATCACCATTTCAGCAACCGCTGCCTGCGCTTGTGCCACAGCCATGCCATAACCCGGGATCAGAATGACACTATCCGCTTCGTTCAAAGCAGCTGCAACGCCGTCTGTGTCAATCGCCACTTGCTCGCCCTCGACGGCCATCTGCTCACCCGCAGGGCCACCAAAACCACCAAGGATAACAGAGACGAACGACCGGTTCATCGCCTTACACATGATGTAACTGAGGATCGCACCGGAAGAACCAACCAGCGCACCAACCACGATCAACAGGTCATTCCCGAGGGAGAAACCAATCGCCGCAGCCGCCCAGCCAGAGTAGCTGTTGAGCATGGAGACAACGACAGGCATATCCGCGCCGCCGATGCCCATAATCAAGTGGTAACCGATGAACAAAGCCGCCAGGGTCATCAAGAACAACGGGAAGAAACCGCCCGTGTTGTAGTACCAGATCAAGCAGATGGCTGACAGAATCGCAGCACCCGCATTGAGCAAGTGACCGCCCGGAAGCTTTGTCGCTGCACTGTCAACTTTGCCCGCAAGCTTGCCGTAAGCGATGACAGAACCTGTAAAGGTGATTGCACCGATGAAGATACCAAGGAACAACTCAACCCGCAGAATGCCGATCTCAACGCCATCTTTCTTGGCCAAAAGCGCTGCAAAACCTTCAAGCGCTTTCTTACCTGCATCGTCCATCGCCAACACGCGACCAAGCTCGATATGTGCAATCAAACCGACGAAAACCGCCGCTAGACCCACAAGAGAGTGCATAGCAGCAACCAATTCTGGCATCTGCGTCATTTGCACTTTCGTCGCCAGTTGATAGCCGATTGCACCGCCGCCGATGATCATCAAGATGGACAATAACCAGTAGCCCGAACCAGGGCCCACAAGCGTCGCTGCCACCGCAAGCGCCATGCCCACGATGCCATACCATACCGCGCGTTTCGCACTTTCCTGTCCAGACAAACCGCCCAAAGACAGAATGAAAAGAACTGCGGAAACTACGTAAGCTGCTGTTGTAAAACCAAATTCCATTTATCCAGCCCCCTTAAGATTTCTGGAACATGGCGAGCATGCGCCGTGTTACAAGAAAGCCGCCAAATATATTGATGCCTGTCATAAAGATCGACACAGCTGCGAGCAGAATCACCAACGATGAGCCTGAACCGATTTGCATCAGCGCGCCCAGAATGATGATCGATGAGATCGCATTCGTCACCGCCATCAGCGGTGTGTGCAAGCTGTGCGCCACACCCCAGATAACTTGGAAGCCCACAAATACCGAAAGAACAAAAACGATAAAGTGCTGCATAAAGCTTGCAGGGGCAACGAGACCAACACCCAACAAAAGCACGGCACCAACAGTAAGCAAAGTCACCTGCTGCTTGGTTTGCGCTTTGAACGCTGCGGTTTCTGCCGCGCGCTTTTCCTCTGGTGTCAGTTCTGGAATGACTTCCTTCGGCTTAGCCGCAATGGCCTGAACTTTCGGCGGTGGCGGTGGGAAGGTGATTTCTTTGCCAAACGTCACAGTCGCGCCGCGAATGACATCGTCTTCCATGTCATGATTAATCTGGCCGTCCTTTTCAGGGGTCAGGTCAGTCATCATGTGGCGAATATTCGTCGCATAAAGCGTGGACGCTTGCGCCGCCATACGCGATGGAAAATCGGTGTAGCCGATGATTGTGACACCGTTATCAGTGACAATCTTCTCGTCCATGACAGTCAGCTTACAATTGCCGCCCTTCTCAGCGGCAAGGTCGACGATCACAGAGCCGGGCTTCATGCTTTCAACCATATCTTTGGTCCAAAGCTCTGGTGCTTCGCGGTTCGGGATCAGGGCTGTCGTAATGACGATGTCCATGTCCGGCGCAATCTCGCGGAACTTGGCAAGCTGTGCGGCAGCAAACTCGGGAGACGACACAGCGGCGTAGCCACCTGTGGCCGCGCCATCTGCCTGCTCTTCCTCAAAATCGAGGAAGACGAACTCAGCCCCCATGCTCTCGACCTGCTCGGCCACTTCAGGGCGCACGTCGAAGGCATATGTTATTGCGCCAAGGGATGTAGACGTCCCGATGGCAGCCAAGCCAGCAACGCCAGCACCGACAACCAGAACCTTCGCTGGCGGAACCTTACCCGCCGCGGTGATCTGACCTGTAAAGAAGCGAGGGAAGTTGTTACCAGCCTCGATCACCGCGCGGTAGCCCGCGATATTTGCCATCGACGACAGAGCATCCATCTTCTGAGCGCGCGAAATACGTGGAACCATTTCCATGGCAATCACGTTCGTACCCTTTTTCTGCGCCGCATCCATGCCCGCATCATTCGCAGCCGGCGTGAAGAAGGAAATAAGCGTTTGGCCCTCGCGCAAGCGCTTCAGCTCAGCCGCTTCGGGCTGGCGCACCTTTGCGACGATGTCCGCACCCTTCCAAAGCGCCGATGCGGTTTTGACAACCTCAACGCCAGCCTCGTTATAAAGCGCGTCTGAAAAACCAGCGTTCGCACCTGCGCCCGTTTCGATCATACAGTCATATCCGAGTTTCTGGAGTTGCTTCGCGCTCTCAGGCGTCATGCCTACACGGTTTTCTCCCTCGAACACTTCCTTTGGTGTTCCGATTTTCAAAGATCTGCCCCCTTGTAACAAATAAGCCAAATCACTGGCCGAGCGGCACAATGTTGCTGCCTTGCTAAAGGGCACGCGCGAAACGTGCAAGCAAAGGTCGCAACAAGCGGACTTAATGTCGCAAATCAGACGCCGCAGTCAAAGCCACTGCCTAACTCTCTGACAATACTTGACAAAATTAGCGCTTATGGTGATGTGCAAGCGATTTTTTTCAAGCACAATAAAGCGGTGTTCCAGTATACTTACGAATACAGAGATCAACGGGAGCGCTGAAACAGCGTCCCAACGCAGAATCAACCCAGCAAGGATCAGCACATCCCCAAGATAATTCGGATTACGGCTGCGCTTGAAAATGCCACTCACCACGAGGTGATCCGCGTTCAAATGTGGAATGACGGTGGTGCGATGTTTGCGCATCTCACTCGCAGCGAGCAGCATCAATAAAATGCCCGCCCCCAACAACAACCCGGCTAGAAAGTCACTCCAAACGCTACCAATGCTTAACCCAAAGTTCAGAAAATCACTTTGCATCCACGCGAGCGCACAAAATCCGAAAAGCCAAACAGGTGAATTATCAATGAGCTAAACAAGGGGGAGCTTTCGCATGTGGGCTATCCCTTAAACGCGTCTTTCTAAAGTAACCTAAAACACCAAATGACGACACGGCGCGTCTTGTCACCCCCTCAGCGCGAGGTAGTGTGAGCGTCAAAGGGAGTAGAGATTATGGATCTAAATGGCAAACACGCATTGATCACGGGCGGCGGCACGGGCATTGGCCTTGCGATCGCGAAGGCTTTGGCGGAAGCCGGTGCAGAGGTGACAATCACGGGACGTCGCAAAGACGTACTCGACAAGGTCGCGGGCGGGCGCATCCACGCGCTCACGATGGACGTCGCAGATGAGGCCTCTGTGGTAGACGGGTTCGCCAGCGCCGTGGCCGAGCGTGGCCCCATCTCGATCTGCGTCGCCAATGCGGGTATCGCAGAGGGCAAAGCGCTGCATAAGATGGACATGGATTTCTGGCGCAAGGTCATCGGGATTAATCTGGATGGTGCGTATCTTACGATGCGAGAAGCGATGAAATCAATGGCGGGGCTAGACTATGGCCGCATCATTGCTGTGGCGTCGATTGCGGGCATCAAAGGTTTGCGCGGCGCACCTGCCTACACGGCATCTAAGCACGGAATGATCGGTCTTATCAGGGGTTTAAGCGAAGATTACATGGGCTCTCCCATCACCTTCAACGCAATCTGTCCGGGCTATGTGGACACAACGATTGTGTCAGAAAACATAGTCTCCATCGCTGCGCGGGCGGGCATTAGCGAGGAGCAGGCTTTGAAAATGATGGTGGAGACGAACCGTCACCAACGCCTGATCACCCCCGAGGAAGTTGCGCATACAGCGATGTATCTCTGCGATGAAAACTCAGGATCCATCAACGGACAAACCATGGAGATCGCTGGCGGGCAAATGTGATGCTTAGCCGCGATGCGATCAACGCATATTGCAAATCTCTGCCCCAAAGCACGTATGTCGTACAATGGGGCAACTCCGATGTGTGGAAGGTCGGCGGTAAGGTCTACGCGGTCGGTGGTTGGGCGGATGGCGAGAATGCGGTGAGTTTCAAGGTCACCGATCTTGGCTTTGAGGTTCTAAGCGACATGCCCGGAATTCGCTCCGCGCCTTACTTGGCGTCGCGCGGAATGAAATGGGTGCAGGTCTACGGAGATCATGGGTTGCCGGAGGATGAACTCAAAGCGCATATCAAGGCGAGTTATGAGATGATCATCGCTAAACTCACCAGAAAACTGCGTGCAGATCTTAATTTAGGGTGAAACAACGACAGGCTGACATAAACGATTACCTTTGTCAGAACCTTACAGGAGATTGATCCATGGCGACCATACTCACCGTTAACGGCACCCAGCGCAGCATGGATCTTCCCGATGACATGCCCCTGCTTTGGGTCTTGCGTGATGAACTAAACCTGACTGGCACAAAATTTGGCTGCGGTGTCGCGGCCTGCGGGGCCTGCACGGTGCACATCGATGGCAAGGCCGTGCGCTCTTGTCAAACAGCGCTCTCAGATGTGGACGGAGAGGTCATTACCATCGAAGGTCTCGGAACCCCAGAAAGCTTGCATGCTTTGCAAACCGCATGGGTCGAACATCAGGTCGCGCAATGTGGTTACTGCCAGTCAGGCCAAATTATGCAAGCGGCCAGCCTTTTGGCCGAAAACCCCAACCCCTCAGACACAGACATCGACGACGCAATGCAGGGTAACCTGTGCCGATGCGGGACGTATCCGCGTATTCGCGCCGCGATTTACTCCGCTGCCAAAGCCACGCAGGGAGAATAACCCATGGCCTCTTTAAAAAAAATCGCCCGCCGCACATTCCTCATTGGTTCTGCCGCTATCATTGGTGGCGTCGCATTTGGCGCATATAAATACACCCGCCCTTTGGAAAACCCAATTGAGGCAGGCCCGAATGAGGCAGCACTCAATCCGTTCATTTTTATTGATCAAGAGGGCGTCAAGATCATCACGCCACGCGCAGAAATGGGTCAAGGGGTACACACCACGCTTGCCGCTCTCGCCGCGGAAGAGCTTGATATAGCTTGGGAAGATGTTCGCGTTCTGCACGGTCTACCCGCGCAGGCCTATTACAACAGCGCCTTAATGGGCGCGTCGCTGCCCATGGCGGAATATTCAAAAACCGCATTTATGCAGACCGTGTCCGAAGCCTTGGGCGAGGCCAACAAATTGCTCGGCATGCAGCTCACAGGTGGGTCTACGTCAATGATCGACGGCTATGACCGCTTGCGCCACGCGGGGGCCACCGCACGAGAAACGCTCAAATTGGCCGCCGCAGACGCCTTTGGTATTGATGCGGGCAACCTGAAAACAATGAACGGGCGTGTGTATCAGCCTGACGGAAACTCAATTTCTTATTCCGATCTTGCAACCGCCGCTGCGAAGATCGATCCCCCTTCGGTCGAACTGCGTCCAAAATCCGAGTGGAAATACGTCGGCAAAACCATGCCACGTGTGGATATTCTGGCCAAAGCAACAGGCACCGCAGAGTTCGGCATTGATGTGCGCCTTGAGGGGATGAAATACGCAACTGTGCGCATGAACCCGCGTCGTGGCGCGCCGATGAAATCAATGGATGCTACTAACGCGTTGGGCATGGCAGGCGTGGAGCAAGTGATCGAGCTTGATGGTGGATTTGCGGTGATCGCGTCCAATACGTGGCTGGCCTTTCAAGCGGCAGACGCAGTGGAGGTTGAGTGGGTCACTGCCACCTACCCTCCCAACCAAGACGAAATTTGGAGCGCGATTGAACAGAGTCTCGACACCAAGCCGAATTCTATGCTGCGCGATAATGGTGATGTAGAGGCAACAATCGCGGGTGTCACCGAAATCACCGCAGAGTACCGCATGCCCTTTCTTGCGCACTCCACAATGGAGCCGATGAACGCAACGGCATTATACACAGATACCTCATTAGAACTTTGGTGCGGCAATCAAGGGCCGACAATCGTGCGCGACAAATGCGCCGTCGCGGTTGGCCTCACCGCTGATCAAGTCACGCTTCATACGACATTACTTGGCGGTAGCTTTGGACGGCGCGGTGAATTCGACTTTGCACTTTATGCCGCGCAGATCGCTCAAAAAATGCCCGGCGTCCCCGTTCAAGTCACGTGGAGCCGCGAAGAAGACATGCGCCACGATTTCTATCGTCCGGCTGCGCTTGGGTGCTACAAAGGCGCGGTAAAGGACGGCAAAGCAGTCCTGCTTGATGCAAAAGTCGCGGGCCCATCTGTCGCGTTTGATGCGATAGAGCGCTGGATGGGCTTTAGCGGCGGCGGGCCTGACAAAGTTCACGTCGAAGGTGCATTCGATCAACCCTACAAAATTCCCAACTACCGCGTTGCCGGACATCTCACTGATCTCAGTGTGCCCCTCGGCTTTTGGCGCTCTGTGGGAAATTCGGTCAACACGTTCATGCATGACAGCTTTCTGGACGAGCTCGCCTATGCGGCTGGCGCGGATCCCCTGGCCTTTCGCCTTGATATGATGCGCGATGAACATGCGCCCTCTGCGGCTGTGCTCGAGACCGTGCGCGATATGTCGGGTTGGACGGGTAAGACAGAAGCAGGCGTCGGGCGTGGCGTTGCCTTTGCGCACAGCTTTGGCACGCCAGTCGCGCAAATGATCGAGGTGATTGACGAAAACGGCAGTATCCGCATCAACCGCGCTTGGATCGCAGCAGACCTCGGCACGATCCTTGACCCCGGCAATTTGGAAGCACAGCTTTATGGTGGAATGATATATGGACTTTCAGCAGCGCTCTTTGGGGAAATCACTTTTGCGGATGGCGAAGTCGAGCAAGGCAACTTCCCTGATTACGACGCTTTGCGCATCCACAACGCGCCTGTAACAGTAGTCAAAGTCATGGAAAGCGGTGGCCACATTGGTGGTGCAGGAGAGCCCGGAACACCACCGTCAATGTCTGCACTCACCAATGCGATCTTCGACCTCACGGGCAAGCGCGCACGCACGTTGCCGCTGATGCATGAGTTTGATCTACTGACCTAATCGCAACACACTGCGCGCCTTTTTGAAGCAATAGGCGCTCAGAAACGGGCCGAGTCCCCTGCCACAAAGGCGACACAAACGCTTTAAAACCATCCTGAAATCGTCCTAACCCGTGCGCAAACGCGCCAAATTGCAATTGTTTCCACTTTGGAGACGCAAAGGAAACGCACTGTTTCCAATGCATATTTCTAGAATGGAATACGCATTCGCCCAATGGATATCTGGTCACGCTCGACGATGCATCGCTTGATGTGAATGACATCATCGGTGCGACACAGGTCTTTTTAACCATCGATGCCACCATCGGCGCAGGTGGATGGAATTGGCCTGGAATCTGGGGCAGGTAACGGCTCGTTTTATTCCAACATCAATGTCACAGGCACCTACTATGAGGGCACAGACGGCAACGCCTACTTTATCCCAGACACGTGGTTCACAACCAGCGGCACCGCCTATGTGACCTCTGCACCGGCTTTCTCACTTTCAATACTCGACGACGGTACAAACGGTGCAGATGTCATTGATGCCAGCTACACAGACGGTGACGGAGACCAAGTGGATGCGGACGATGGTTCTGGCCCTTCGGGGCATGAGGACACAATCAGCGCGGGCGACGGAAACGATAGTGTTGAAGCGGGCCTTGAGGACGACATCGTCTACGGTGGCGGCGGCAGCAATACGCTTGAAGGCGGCTCTGGCAACGATTTCATTTTTGGCGAAGACGGTGCAGATATTATTCGCGGCAACGGCGGTTCTGACACCATCTCGGGCGGCGACGGTGCGGATACGCTTCGCGGCGGACTTGGCAACGACAGCATTGATGGCAAGGATCTGATTGGGGCAGATCCAGCAAGCGACTCTACAACGCTAGACTAAGGTACTCTCGACGAGAACGGCAGCCTTGCGATCACAGGCACAAGCGAGACGATGAAGGTCAAGATCACCAAAACGACCAACGGTGCAGGACAGACTGCAAACGTACAATCCCAAGGCTCCACTGCGGCGGACGGCCTCTGGGTGTCTAGTCTGACAGACCCCGTCACGACGAAGATGACCTTTGATAGCTTGATCGAGAATGCCAATTCTGAAATCTACGATATAGATCAAAACACTGGATCATAGGATGACCTTTTGACGGTTGTTGCGCTCGATCAAGTCGGCAACCAAATGCCTGAGGTCCGTTCCGACTTGGACGGGCTGCATTTCATCAGCGGCGATGACCTAAACGCAGACGGCAATGCCAGCACCGACGTTAAAACGACTGGCGCGGACCATTCCGTGACCGTTGATATCACAGGTCCTTTTGTTCAATTGATCTTCACTTTTGACAATGGCGAAAGCGCGTCAAAAAGCGGGCTCTTCGGCGTTGGCAATATGACCATCGACTTCACAGTTGATTATAATGTGGGATCCGGCGACGACACGATCAACGCTAGGGCTGGCAACGATACGATATTCGCGGGCAACGGGGACGATTCCATATCTGGTGGGATAGGCAGCGATAGCCTGGATGGTCAGGTCGGAGATGATTTCTTCAACGTTGGTGACGGCGATGACTACTTCCAACTGGTCGAGTTAGGCGAAGCCTCTGGTGCGGGTGCCAGTATTTTCATCCAAGGCAACGAAGGCGATGAGACCACTGGCGACACACTGAACCTCGACACGCTTGGTGATCGCAACGATATTGTCTACTCAAACACTGATGACGCAGCGAGCGACCTCAGCGGGACGCTGACCCTGGAAGATGGCACGCTTCTGACGTTTGAAAAAATCGAAAAGATCATCTGCTTTACCCGCGGTACGATAATTGACACGCCCTTTGGTCCACGCGCTGTTGAAACGCTGAAAGCAGGCGATCTCGTCACTACACGCGATACTGGCCCGCAACCAATTGCTTGGACGCGATCGCGCACGACGCCCTGCACTCCGGCAACCACGCCGATCCAATTTGAAATGGGATCGATCGACGGATTAAGCGCGCCGTTGAAAATTTCGCCACAGCATAAAATGCTCGTGTCGCATTTTGCCTGCGACTTGCTTTTCGGTCAAAACATCGTGTTTTGCACTGCGCAACACATGCTAAATGATCGCATTAAACGTGTGGCGCAAAAAATTGTAACCTATGTGCATATCACGCTCGACACGCATCAAATGATCACCGCAAACGGTGTGGAAACCGAAAGCTTTCTATCAGGCCCAGAAGGATTGAAGGCGCGCTATAACGCGTCCAAAGCCGACCTATTCTCGGCCCTTCCAGTACTCAAATTCGATCCCGACTCACACGGAAAAGCCGCCTACACCTGCTTAAAACCCCATGAAAACAAACTCTTCATGGAAAAAATTGCGATGGCAGATGCGTGGCGCATGTCCCAACAATACGCCGCTTAAGGTCTCAGCCTACGCACTTAACCGTGCGCGCGAGCGACGCGCATCAGCAAAGCCGTGCACGGCTGCGCCAAAGGCCGCAAACAAAGGTCGCGACACAGGATCACCATCCGCGTTCCATTCCGGATGCCACTGAACAGAGGCCGTAAAACCGGGCGCGTCCTTCACATAAATCGCCTCTGGCGTGCCATCTTCAGCAACCCCATCGATAATGATCCGAGGCCCTGCCTCTTTGATCCCCTGACCGTGCAGCGTATTGGTCATCACCTCGTCTGCCCCAAAAATTTCGTGAAACACTCCGCCAGTCTTGACGCTCACCTTATGGCGGATTTCGAACTTTTCCTCGAGCGAGCCGTCAGGCGGCATGCGGTGGTTCATTCGCCCCGGCAAATCGCGGATCTCTGGATAGAGCGAGCCCCCCATCGCAACATTCACCTCTTGAAACCCGCGGCAAATCCCAAGGAACGGCTGCCCTAGCTCCACGCAGGCACGCACCAGTGGAAGCGCAATCGCATCACGCGCGCGATCAAATTCACCATGTGCCTCAGTAGGGCTTTCACCATATTCCTCGGGATGCACATTCGGACGCCCACCCGTGAGCAAAAACCCGTCAAACTGCGCCATCAACTCTTCAACACTCACATGCGCAGGATCCGCAGGCACTAGGATCGGCATGCAGCCCGCCACTTGCGCGATCGCATCGGCGTTCATCACCCCACCCGCATGTACAGGATATTGATCATTCAGCAGATATGAATTCGAAATGATGCCGACGATAGGACGCGTCATACACTCTCCTTGAGCGATGTTGCTTTACCATTGCAATATATGGCGGCAATGCGCAGGCTTGCAATGCATCTTAGTAAATAAGCGATGTGACGCATGCCACATTACAAAATCAATGATCCCGACTTTCTAAAAGACCCAACCGCGACCCTTGCACACATGCGCGCCGAAGACGCCTTGGTACGAATCAAACTTCCGATCATCAGGCTATGCTGGGCCACGACCACAGATGCGGCCGCACGTGATATCCTCAAAGACGATGCTCATTTCGCCCGTAATCCCACCAATGCGGGAGGCCGCTATATCGGGCGGTATTATTGGTTCTTACCCCGCTTTATGCGTCCCTTGACCCGCAACATTCTTGGCTTTTAGGGGGCTGAACATAAACGCATTCGTACGGCCGTGGATCAAAGTTTTTCCCAAGCATCAATTGAAGCATTACGGCCCAACATCACAGGGATCGCTGATCATTACCCTGATCAACTCGACACAAACAAACCCGTCGATATCACTGAGGATTACGCCCGTCCGCTACCGCTGGATGTGATCTCAGTACTAATCGGAATCAAGCCAGATTTACGCACCATCCTCGCGCGCGCAATCGCACCGATTTCCAAACCAACGGGTATCTTGACGATTCTCACCGCCCTACCCGACCTCTATAAAACGCAAAAACTCTTACGCGCAGAGATCACACATATTCGCGACACGCCGCACGATGGTTTGCTAAGCACTTTGATCCACGACCCCACGTGCAATCTGACGGATGATGAGATCTTGTCGCTTGCGTTCATTTTTTCATCGCGGGCCATAAGACGACTTTACATTTGATTTCCGACGCAGTTTTTGCAATCCCAGAAGGGGCATCATTCAACGAACCGACCTCTCTCACCATCGAAAAATTCATGCTGTTTTTCAGCCCTATGAAGATGAAAAGACCACTATTCATGCGCGAAATTTATGACCGCTTTGGCAAGACTTTGAAACAAGGCGACAAGGTCATCGCACAATTAATTGCCGCCAATCATGACCCTGCCCGTTTCGAAAACGCGACTGACCTCCAAACAGTCCGTCGTCCCAACGCACATATTGGATTTGGATTTGGCCCGCATGTGTGTCTCGGGATACACATTGCCCGCCTGGAAACTCAGATCCACTCGAACGCCTATTCCAGCGTTTTCTAAACCTTGAATGCAGCCCCAAAGATGCGACCCCACTTTACAGTCCGCGCGTCGGCTTTCGCAGCATAAAGCATCTCAAGGTCAAAATCAGACCTAAAGCCCTTTCCTTTTCCACAAATATCCCCAGCTCAGCGCAGCGCTCGAGGGGCAGCGCCCCTCTTTTAAGCAACGCTAGCCTTTAACTCCAAACGGCGCGCGTGAAGCACTGGTTCAGTATAGCCCGACGGTTGATTACGCCCTTCAAACACCAAATCGCACGCGGCTTTATAGGCAATTGTATCAAACCCCGGCGCCATCTTGCGATAAAGATTATCACCCTCGTTCTGGCGGTCGACAACGGTGGCCATCTTTTCCATCGCCGCACGAACCTGATCTTCGCTCACCACGCCATGATGCAACCAATTTGCTAATGCTTGGCTTGAAATCCGGCAGGTTGCGCGATCTTCCATCAGCCCTACGTCGTTGATATCAGGAACTTTTGAGCACCCAACACCCTGATCTATCCAGCGCACAACATAGCCCAAAATACCTTGGGCATTGTTCTCAACCTCACGCTGAATTTGCTCAGGCGACCACTGCGCATATTTCGCCAAAGGAATTTCCAGCAAGGTCTGCACGTTCGCGCGTCGGCCCTTTGCTTTGATCTGATCCTGCGCTTTTAGCACATCAATCTTGTGATAGTGCAACGCGTGCAACGTCGCCGCCGTTGGACTTGGTACCCACGCGCAATTCGCGCCCGATTTTGGATGATCTACTTTCTGCTCAAGCATCGCCGCCATAAGATCCGGCATCGCCCACATGCCCTTACCGATCTGCGCGCGCCCTTGCAGACCGCACTCCAGACCAATGTCAACATTCAGGTTCTCATAGGCACCGATCCAACCCTTGAGCTTGATGAAATCCTTGCGACTAAATGGACCAGCCTCCATGGAAGTGTGTATCTCATCACCAGTACGATCTAAAAACCCTGTATTGATGAAAGCAACGCGCGATTTAGCCGCTCGGATGCAAGATTTGAGGTTGGCCGAGGTGCGGCGTTCCTCATCCATGATACCGATCTTCACTGTATTGCGCGGCAGGCCAAGAATGTCTTCGACCTTGGCAAAAATCTCGTCAGAAAACGCGACTTCTGCGGGGCCGTGCATCTTTGGTTTCACAACATAAACAGAGCCATGCACCGAATTCCCGCTCTCGCGTGTCAGGTCATGCATAGCGATCATCACAGTGCAGAGCGCATCCTTCAAACCTTCACTGATCTCAGCGCCATCACGGTCCAAAATTGCAGGATTGGTCATCAGGTGACCCACATTGCGCACCCACAAAAGGGCGCGCCCTTTCAGCGACACTTCTCCGCCCTCTGGCGCTATGTAAACGCGATCCGCGCTCAAGCGGCGGGTCATCGTCTGGCCACCTTTCTCAAAGGTTTCTTCTAGATCGCCTTTCATGAGCCCTAGCCAATTCCCGTAAGCGCCGACTTTGTCCTCTGCATCCACGCAGGCCACGCTATCCTCGCAATCCATAATCGCAGACAGCGCACTTTCCAGCACAACATCCGCGAGCCCCGCCTGATCGCGGCTGCCAATCGGGTGCGTGCGATCAAAGACTAGCTCCACATGCAGACCATTGTTGCGCAAAACGAGCGCACTTGGGGCCTTCGGATGCCCTTGATACCCAATGAATTGCGACGGATCACTTAGCGGTAAATCATCAACCAGTAGCGCCCCATCATGCACATGATAGCGACGCACATCTGCATGCGAAGCCCCTGAAATCGGGAAAGTTTCGTCTAGAAACACACGTGCACGCGCCACGACGCGGGCACCGCGGCCCTTGTCATAAGCGCCTTTTGGCGCAGCGCTGCCCATCACATCCGTACCGTAAAACCCATCATACAAGCTGCCCCAACGCGCGTTCGCAGCGTTCAGCGCAAAGCGCGCGTTCGTAACAGGCACCACCAATTGCGGACCGGGCGTTGTTGCGATCTCTGGATCAACGTTGGTCGTATCGATCTGGAAATCATCCCCTTCAGGGAGCAAATAACCGATCTCGCGCAAGAAACCGAAGTAAGCATCTCGCGTGTCACCACCTGCCTTGTGCGTCCTATGCCAAGTGTCAATTTTGCCCTGCATTTTCTCGCGCTCTGCCAGTAATGCGCGGTTCTTTGGCCCCAGATCATGCGCCAAATCCGACAGACCGGCCCAGAACACATCCGGATCGACACCCGTACCTTCAAGCGCGTTGCCTTCGATGAAATCCACAAGGATTTGATCGACCTGTAGCCCATGCTTTTCGATCCGTTTGGTCATGTCATTCACCTGCAAATGTATATCATCGTGCCTGACCTAGTTCACGCAGCACTAAGGGGCAACAAAAGCTTTGAAAGACTATTCACAAATTTCGAAACTAATTGCGTTCTACACCGATGCACCAAACAAATACGCCTCATGGGCGCGCAGAAATAGAAATGCTGCGGTCATCTTAGATGTGGTCTTCAACAAGTCGGGAAAAAGCGTTTCAAGCTCTTCTCGTGCAGCACTGCTCAATGCAGGGCGGGATGAATTGCCCAAGAAAAGCGTCTCCGTCGGTGCGCCATTGGCAAAAATTACGTCATTTTGGGCCGTGAGAATATGAAAATAGGTGATTTCATCGGTTTCAAGCTGTTTGATCGTGGTTCCATTAACCAAGATTTCGCCGCAACCAAAGCAGCGCTCGCTCCTGAATAAAGTTCGGACCATCGGGTTGCAGACATAAACGCGATGGTTGGGCGACGAGTGCAGGTCTTGCGAATTTCCCATAGCACCCGCCTCAAAACAAATTAGCGCAAGCTTGCCGCGCCCACGTACCGTGCTTTTGCCAGAGCAAAGGACTTCTTGCGCCCCATTTTCCAAAGTCACAAGATTATCACCGGCGCGTATTTCTGCCACGTCAACCAAGCCAAAATTTGTTTGAATGTTCGTGCCTTCAACGAAGCATGCAACATAATCGTCATATGCATTTGGTTTGTGTGTAAGATGTGCGTTCCTGATTAAACGTGTAGCTGCTGCCCGCGCGCAACAAAACTTTGGGAACAAGGCCATCCACCGGCCCTTTTTGGTAGCCATCTCCGCCAAAGTGCAATGACGTGACCTGATGGCCCGATGCTGTGTTTATTAGATCGTAAGCAGTGATAATCGATGTTTCAGCAGCGATGGCTGATCCGTCAATATTCGCGGCGACATCAAAGATTTACGAGCCATCGACCTCGTCAAAAATCACATCATCATCGTCAACTCCAATACGCGTTCCGGTCGCTCCGGGTACCAAGGTCAGCGTAAAAGACCCCGTGCCTGCCGCTGCCGCAAAAGCCTCATCAGGCAAACCACCGACAAAATCGGACGGGCTATATACGTAAAGATAATAAGGCATAAAACGACCTCATTCATGAACACTCGTACGCAACTAACTTTTAACTATGTCCAGATTGCGTGACTATCTTGTCTATCGGTGACAATTTTGGGTCGAGGATATTAATTAGCGACAGATGGGCGACAATCGCGATCTAATCAGCCTTGCTGCGCCGACATCGTTCGGAGCAATATTTTACACTCTCCCAATCGCGTACCCATTTTTTGCGCCATATAAATGGGAGCCCACAACATGCGCAAATCTTGCTCGGCAGGTTGGCTTTCTTCACACCTTTTGGCATCGTTTACTCCTTCTTTTCATTGCCCTCTCAGTTCGTTAGCCTGCGCCCAAGCAACAGGAGCACACGATGCGCGAGCCAGCACCGCAAACGATCTATCTCAAAGACTACACAGCTTTTGGTTACACCGTAGAAGATGTGCATCTGACGTTCAAACTCTCCCCCGCCGCCACGCGCGTCCTCTCACGTATTCGATTCGCGCCCAATTCTGAGGCCACTGATAAGACGTTCTTTCTAAATGGGGAGGGACTTGATCTGAAATGGGCGAAAATCAATGGTGCAGATATCGCGCCAAACCTCACGCACGAAGGCTTAACAGCCGATGTCCCTGATGAACCGTTTATGTTCGAGGCAGAGGTCGAAATCAGCCCGCAAACCAATACCGCGCTTGAGGGTCTCTACATGTCGAGCGGCATGTATTGCACGCAATGCGAGGCTGAAGGTTTTCGCAAAATTACCTACTACCCTGATCGTCCCGACGTGATGAGCACCTTCACGGTGCGCGTCGAAGGCCCGCATCCGGTTCTCTTGTCCAACGGAAATCCCACATCCTCCGGCACACATTTCGCAGAATGGCACGACCCTTGGCCCAAGCCTGCCTATCTATTCGCGTTGGTCGCAGGTGAGTTGATCGCGCATCCTGACCGCTTCACAACGATGTCCGGTAAAGACGTAGAATTGAATATCTACGTGCGGGCGGGCGACGAAGACAAATGCGCCTTCGGCATGGAAGCGCTCAAGAAATCAATGGTTTGGGACGAAAAGGTCTATGGGCGCGAATATGATCTCGACATCTTCAACATCGTTGCTGTCGATGATTTCAACATGGGCGCGATGGAAAACAAAGGCCTGAACGTCTTTAACTCCTCATGCGTGCTCGCCTCGCCAGAAACTTCGACGGATGCCAACTTTGAGCGGATCGAAGCGATCATCGCCCATGAATATTTCCACAATTGGACCGGCAATCGCATTACATGTCGCGACTGGTTCCAGCTCTGCCTCAAAGAAGGGCTGACCGTCTACCGCGACAGTCAGTTCACCTCTGACATGCGCTCTGCTCCGGTCAAACGCATCTCTGACGTAATTGATTTGCGAGGTCGTCAGTTCGCCGAAGATGGCGGTCCCCTTGCCCATCCCGTACGCCCCAACAGCTTTGTGGAGATCAACAATTTCTACACTGCGACAGTCTATGAAAAGGGTGCCGAGGTCATCGGTATGCTCAAAACCCTCGTCGGCGACGGCGCTTACGCAAAGGCCGTGGACCTCTATTTTAAACGCCACGACGGCGACGCAGCTACAATCGAGGACTGGCTTCAGGTCTTTGAAGACGTCACAGGTCGCGATCTGAAACGCTTCAAACGCTGGTATACTTCCGCAGGCACACCGCGTTTGCATGTGAAGGAAAGCTACAAGAATGGCCGCTATAAACTGACATTCCGCCAAGAAACGCCGCCCACACCGGGCCAGCCACAGAAGAAGCCGCGTGTTATTCCGATTGCCGTGGGTCTGTTAAATCCGAAGGGCAATGAAATTGCGCCGACACAGATTTTGGAAATGTCAAAACGCCAGCAAAGCTTCAAATGGGAGGGCTTAAACGAGCAACCGACGCCCTCGATCCTACGTGGTTTTTCAGCTCCTGTGATTCTAGAGCGCGAGACGAACGATACGGAACGCGCCTTCCTGCTCGCCCATGACACCGACCCGTTTAATCGTTGGGAGGCTGGTCGCGAGCTTGCCAAATCCACGTTGCTTGCGATGATCGTAGACGGTGCCGCCCCGAACGCAGGCTACCTTGATGGTATGCTCGCTGTGCTACGCGATGACAGTCTTGATCCCGCAACCCGCGCGCTGATGCTTGGTCTGCCCAGCCAGTCCGATCTAACGCAAATCCTTGCCGACAAGGGCGTAAACCCCGACCCACAAGGAATTTACGACGCAGTGCAAACCCTGAAACTCGCGATGGCGCAGCACATGCAAGACACGCTGCCGCGTATTTATGCTGAGTGCCAAGTCACCGGCCCCTACTCGCCCGAGGCAGAACCAGCAGGAAAACGCGCTTTGGCCAACGCTGTTCTCGCGCTTGGATCGCGCCTTGATGGGGGTAAAGCCGCGCAGAAACAATACGACGCAGCGGACAACATGACCCAACAACTCTCCGCACTGGCCTGTCTTTTGCAAGAGAACGTCGGCAAAACTGCTTTGGCAAACTTCTATGAACAATGGAAGCATGACCGTCTCGTAATGGACAAATGGTTCGGCCTGCAAGTCAGTTGCGCGGCACCAGAAGACACGGCGACGACTGCAGAAAACCTAACTATCCACGCGGATTTCGACCACAAGAACCCGAACCGGTTCCGCGCCACGCTTGGTGCCCTCGCGATGTGCCATGCAGGATTTCATCACATCTCCGGGCGGGGATACACGCTTTTGGCGGATTGGCTAATTACGCTTGACCCAATCAATCCACAGACCACCGCGCGCATGTGCAGCGCGTTTCAGACGTGGAAACGTTATGATGAGGCACGTCAAAACATGATGTTGGCAGAGATTGATCGCATTCTTGCCCAGCCGAGCCTCAGCCGCGACACGACTGAAATGCTTACACGCATTCGCACCGCATGAGCGATTTCACCTTCCAACGCGCCGCGCGCAACCCGCGCGCGGTTGGGTTTGTTGTGCTGTGGTGGCTCGTGATTTTCGCGCTTTACGCCGTTCTCAATGGCTCTTGGGTGATCCTTGCAATTTTGGCGCTGTACAGTGTTCCTGCCCTCTTAGATATTTATCGTGGGACCACAGCTGCATTACAGATCACTGCGAAAGACATCCAATGGCGGTCTGGCAAACGCGCAGGCAATTTAGCGCGCGGGCAACTAAAATCGGTAAGGTTTGATACACGGCTTGATCTGTCTTTGCGCATGACGTTGCTTACCTATCAAGACGAAAAATTACGTCTACCTTATGAGTGCACACCGAAAGCTAGCGATATCGAAGCCGCGCTCAAAGCCCGAGACATCCCCTACGATAGGCATCATTTCACATTGATGTCCTAAGCACCGGGCCACAGTCGTGGTCGCACTGATTTCAAATTCCGACAATATTTTTGTTTGCGCGTCCATGCGGCGATGTCTTTGCGTTTGGAGCTGATGAGCATCGGGCCCCAATGAGCGGCGACCCCGCGCCAACGTTTGTCCTTGGTAACCATGACTTTGTCGTGCGGCATCACAACAGTCAAAATACGCACAGCACATTCTAGATTTGAAGGCCCATGCTTGAGACCCTCGCGGCTTGGCGCTCTACATTTATAGCCTCGCGCTATTGCAGACAAAATCTGCAACAAGCCATACCAACGGCTATTGCAGCCAACTGCGTCCTGACAATAGGTGCTTTCGTGTTAAGCCAAAGCCGACATAAACACTGCCCAAAAGGCAGCGCGTTGCTCCACGCCAGCCTCTGGATAGGCCGGACACCAACCAGCAATATCGCCCGTACGGTTTGCAAAATAGGTTTCCCATGCGATCGCAACGCGGAAATAGCCGCCCGCGTCCAGATGCGACCGGCGGGGCGATGGTCCCAACGCGCCACTGTTACACTGTCCCCCGCCCTGCGGTTTGGGCGTAGGGATTCTTGTGGTGCTTAAAATTTGGGTTCAGTGATTCGTGTAAAACTTCCGAATTCGGGCGGATCAATGGGCGCACGGTGTGATCTGCCGCGTTGCTCGCGACCGGGATCCACAGACACATCATTGCAAGAGTAGCTTAGCATAGGTGTTTCATCGCGCCACTCTGGCTGTTTCTATGGGTCGGACGCAAGCAAGTCCCTGCCTCTATCCCGTTTACAAGCAAGTCCCTGCCTCTATCCCGTTTAACGGTCTTCGGAAACAGTTTGTTCTCGCCCATCGCCCGCCACGATTGCGCCTGATTGCACCGCCATACGATATTCAACGCCTCGATCAAGAGGAGTGAAAGAAATACGGTATGTCTATTTTAAAATCGCTAATGGCTCGTCTGCCTGAAACGCAAATCACACCGCGCACCGCGATGGTGAAAAAGCCCTCAAAAGCAAGCATTCAAACCGACGCGCCAGATCTGGACAGCTCTTGGTCATTCCCGTCTCGAAAGAGCCGCGTGAAGAACAGCTGCGCAGCTATCGCTCTAATCAAGGTCAATTTTTGGCGCGCTAATAGCGTTGGGAAGATCTAAGTAAGCTTGTGCAGAACGAAGACACGCAGCGCCACGCCGCCGCTGGCGGCATGCCGATTGCTGAGCTTTTGTGCCAAGGTGCGCGCTCGGATGTGTTTGCACTCGCGGAACATCTTTTAATCGATGGAACACCTGAGGAAAACCACCCCCTGACAGAGATGATTTCCGCACTTGAAGGGATCTTAAGCGAGTACGCTGACAACAATGTCATCGCGACGATTGTTGCGCTCATACATCTCGATATTGCATGGGCACGGCGCAGCACCGAAAGCATACGCGATACACCAGCGCGCAACCTCGAAGCGTTCAACTTGCAGTCCAAACGCACGCAGCAAGTGCTTGATCCCTTTTGCGGAATAGAGCTTGACAGCCTACTCTTAACCTCTGCGCGCTGCGCACTTTTGGTTGGCAATCCGAACGCGAATGATCGCGTCACCAACGATTATGAGGACTTGATTGATCTCACGCCGCAACAACAACGCCATATCCACGCGCTTGGACATCACATTTTGCCGCAATGGTTTGGCAGCTACGGCTCCCTCGAATTGGAAGCGCGCCGAACAGCCTCCAGAACCCAAGACATATGGGGGGCTGGTGCCTATACATAGGCGTTTTTTGACGCGCTTTTGGTTGATCCGGCCTGTGCCCGCGTTCTCGACATTCCATTCTTCTTGGAAGGGATGCGCGATATTCTCGAGCGCTCTGAAGATCCACATAAATCGAACTTGTTTGCCTCCTTTGCGGCAGTGTTGATCCCGAATGCAGCAAAGCAATATAGTGAAGACCTCGAAGCAATCACAGCACTGAAACAAATTCAAAAGTCTGCGCGGTGGATTATGTCGGACCGTCTGCATGAACTGCATCCCCTCATTTGGGGGCATGCTATGGAAGCGTTCGACAACCAAGCCCGCATCGCATCCATTGACACTATTTTTAAGCAAGGTTGTGAAAAGGCGAACCAAGTCTTTGTGAGCCTGTTCGGGGATCAAATGCTTAAAGGCAACGCCCTCATATTCATTTGCAACCAAGCAGCAAACCCGAATCCAACGCGCAGCGGAGCAAATCATCTGGTATGCCCACTCGTTCCTGTTGTTAGCGCCTAAAAGCTTAAGGTTGGCATACAGGATCAAAGTTTAGCGATTTTTTAAAATTTTCCCAATTTTTGTGACCTCCGACAGAGCCCCTCTTGCCCCCTCCTCAGCTCTGCCTTAAAAGCCCTTAACGCCCTGATTTCATGGACCCACAGCATGCTTGATCTGACCTTCGAGACCCCTAAAATTAAAACGATTGCAGGGGCAAAACACGATTGGGAACTCGTCATCGGTATGGAAGTGCACGCGCAAGTTGCGTCGAACTCCAAATTGTTCTCTGCTGCCTCGACAAAATTCGGCGCAGAGCCCAATTCCAATGTCGCTTTCGTTGATGCGGCAATGCCCGGAATGCTGCCTGTTATCAACGAGTTCTGTGTTGAACAAGCAGTGCGCACAGGGCTTGGTCTAAAGGCAGAAATTAATCTGTTCTCGGCGTTTGATCGCAAGAACTACTTCTACCCTGACCTGCCGCAGGGCTATCAAATCAGCCAGTTGTACCACCCAATTGTAGGCGAAGGCGAAATCATCGTTGATCTTGAGCCCGGCATCGCGCGCCGAGTGCGGATCGAGCGTATTCACCTCGAACAAGACGCGGGCAAATCGATTCACGATATGGACCCGAATATGTCTTTCGTTGATCTCAACCGCACGGGCGTCGCCTTAATGGAGATCGTCTCGCGCCCAGATATTCGCGGCCCCGAAGAAGCCGCTGCTTTCGTGGTCAAACTGCGCCAGATCCTGCGTTATCTGGGCACCTGCGACGGCAATATGCAAAGCGGCAGCATGCGCGCCGACGTCAACGTCTCGGTCTGTTTGCCAGGCCAATACGAGAAATTCATCGAAACGGGTGATTTCGGCCACCTTGGCACGCGCTGCGAGATCAAGAACATGAACTCCACGCGCTTCATTCAGCAAGCCATCGATGTAGAAGCAAAACGCCAAATCGCAATCATCGAAGCGGGCGGCAAAGTCGATCAAGAAACCCGCCTCTACGATCCCGACAAGGGCGAAACCCGCTCTATGCGTTCCAAGGAAGAGGCGCATGATTACCGGTATTTCCCCGACCCTGATTTGCTCCCTTTGGAGATCGAACAGGCTTGGGTCGACGATATCGCCAAAACCCTGCCAGAGCTACCTGACAAGAAGAAAGCACGCTTCGTCACCTCATTCGGCCTTTCGGAATATGACGCCTCGGTCTTGACCGCAGACGTTGAATCCGCAAGCTATTTCGAGTCAGTTGCAGAGAATCGCGATGGCAAACTCGCGGCGAATTGGGTGATTAACGAACTCTTTGGACGTCTTAAGTCAGACGAAAAGGACATCACCACCTGCCCGATCACACCAGCACAGCTTGGTGGCATCATTGATTTGATCAAGACCGACACGATCTCTGGAAAAATCGCCAAAGATCTGTTCGAGATCGTCTACACGGAGGGCGGCGAACCCGCCGACATCGTCAAAGCGCGCGGAATGAAACAAGTGACAGATACGGGCGCAATAGAAGCCGCAGTCGATCAGATCATCGCCGACAATCCGGCGCAGGTGGCGAAAGCAAAAGAAAACCCAAAACTCGCAGGCTGGTTCGTCGGTCAGGTGATGAAAGCGACAGGTGGCAAAGCCAACCCGAAAGCCGTCAACCAAATCATCGCTGCAAAGCTCGCCGAATGATACGCTACGAATATAAGGTCCTGCCTGCCCCATCTCGGGGTCAGCGGGGCAAAGGCGTCAAAGGCAGCGATGGCAGATTCGCCAATGCCCTCGAAACCCTGATAAATCAAATGGGATCAGACGGCTGGGAATATCAACGCGCTGAAACTCTTCCCTCCGAAGAACGCGTAGGTATAGCTTCCAAGACGACAGTGTTTCGCAATGTGTTGGTGTTTCGCCGCTCTATTGAAACCGATGTAGAGGCGTTTGAGCCGAATTTGCTCGATGCGCCGAATGAAGAACCAGAGTTCGACAGCGAAGACACTGAAACGGATGACCCGCCCTCTGACCCAGAGCAACCCTCGGATCCAGACGCTCCAGTGCAAAACGAAGACCCCGACGACTACAGAGCCTAAACCCCAGGGCTTCTTTCGTCCTAAAATACCTCGGGGGAATCTGCCTCGCAGACGGGGGCAGCGCCCCCACCGCTCTCAACAAAACATACGGCCGCTAGGGCACATCCAGATCCAGCGCCAGCGCATGAATGCGGCCAATCAACTCAGGTCCAAGTGCTGCATGCACCATGCGATGCCGCGCAATCCGGCTCTTACCTTCAAACAGCTCTGCGCGAATACGCAGGTTATAATGGCTCTCGCCACCTTCCTGATACCCGCCATGTCCGCGATGGCTTTCGCTATCATCGACCACATCCAACGCGCTTGGGGCCAATGCGGCCTCAAGTTTTACACGAATTTCATCTGCCTTGGACATTTTTACAAAACTCCCCTTCAAACCCCTGCCAAATACTCTATTGTTATGCCCCTGATAGGACGAGGTGAGCAATGCAAAAGAAGAGCGATCCCTTTGGTTTCGATATGTCCGTATCGTCTGCAAAGAAGAAAAATACACGTGGTCGCAGGGGCATGTCGGGCGAATCTGAGACCTCGCAGCGTGTGTGCACCAAGGACGGCTGCGAATTGCCAGGCAAGTTTCGCGCTCCGCGCGCGCCTGATGTTCTGGATGATTTCATCTGGTTCTGCAAAGACCACGTGCGCGAATATAATCTGAAATGGAACTTCTTTAACGGCACGACAGAGGCCGAACTGAATGCACAACAAAGCAAGGACAAGGTCTGGGAGCGCGAAACAAAGCCCGTCAAAGACCCCGAAGCCGCTGCATGGGCCCGCCTTGGCATTGAGGATCCACATCAAGTTCTAGGCGGTAATGCTACGCGCAATCCGGGCAAAGGCGGTGGTGCGGGCAAGCGTCTACCACCCACCGAACGCCGCGCGATGGAAATTCTCGAGGCCAAAGATTTCTGGACCAAACCCGAAATTCGCAAGTCTTATAAAGCCCTTATCAAAGTGCTACACCCCGATATGAACGGCGGCGACCGCTCGCAAGAAGAGCAATTGCAAGAAGTCGTTTGGGCCTGGGATCAAATCAAAGATAGTCGCAACTTCAAGTAGCGAACACATCACCCAATACAGCCATTTCGGGAATTCCAAAATTTCCAATACGCGTTAAAACGTGAAAGATCTGCTAATATTTGAACATTAAGAGATCTTTTATTATCGATGCGTTTTTGTCCTCAATTCATACCAAGTCAAACGACACATCAGCCGACCAAGCCAGTAAATGCGAAGATATCCAGCAAACCGTGACCGATTTTATCGGCAAAACTGTGAGCCACTCGCTAACAGCTTGCAAAGAACTAAGGCCACCATTTGCGCTTGTGACCAAGCTTTACCAGTTGATGACTTGGACCTAGTCATATTAATTGATCAGTCGATGAGCATGGATGACATTGCCCCGCTTGTTGCCGATGCAAGTGCAGCCGCCTTATAATCCGCCAAGGAAAAGTGTGGCGCGGAAAATCTAAGGGTCGCGTGGTTCACTAACGATGGCTCCGATTATAGAGCCTCCATCCCGCGCGTGCCCTATATTGTAGCAGGTTTCACGCAAACCCATGAACAATACTTTCGTGAGCTTGATCACACGGGCCCTTTCGCCGGCAACGGCTTCCAAGGAAACAACAGCGAAGAAGGCGCAAAATCGATTAACGATCTTGCGCGCACGTATGATTGGCTCCCAGGTCTATACCGCGCTATTTTCTACGTCAGCGATGAGCACTTTGGCGATTATGGCCGCACGCACCGACAATAAATGCAGGCTGTTAATGCAGCTGTGGCTGAATAACAAATGGCTGGAGTCAAAGTATTTGCACATTATGAGGAGGGCGGAGAGCACAGCGGAACACGGCTTGCCGAAAATACCGAAGCCTACGAAACCTTGTGCAATTCAATCAATGGACCGGCCGAAATCGGCGGCTCTGCGTCGCAAGCACTATACGAAGGGCTCCTCCGCGAAGCGATATGTGAAGCCTGTATTACAGACGCAGGCTGCTCAGTCGTGGACAGGCCTGGCATCAAACCCTGCATCGATATCAAATGGGGACAAAGCGACTGTGACGGCGTTCAATCCGATGACAACGAAACGCTCTGCATCTCAATTTGTAACTGTTATGAAAATGTTACTTTCTCAAACGTGAAGATCGTATATCTTTGGCTCACAGACGAAAATGGAGAGGCCCCGCCCCCATTGCCCGACGGATCACCCTCCGGTCGCATTTACCCGCTTGGCCCCATTTGTTTCGGCAATATCGGACCCTACGTTGATGGCGAACCACCTGCGCTCACCACGAAGCGATTGTCGTACTTTGGGGCGTAAAACCTGATATATATAGCGTTTCTGTCGGTGGATTATGCTTTGATATCAAACGTTCGGTCTTCGTTGAGAAATCTACATTTGAAATGATCGTCTGTGCAAGTTGACACGTTAAACGTCCAGCATTTCCTCTTTTGTGCAAAACGTCTATATGTCGCGCCAAGCAGCCCAAGTGAGCGGGACACAGCAGCGATGCCAGCAAAAAAGACCCGTGAAACAGATCTCTACCCCCCTGTGAAATCCTTTTTGGAAGCACAGGGGTATGAGGTCAAAGGCGAGGTTGGAAAGCTCGATGTCATGGCCATGCGCAGCGATGAACCACCCTTGATCGTGGAACTCAAAACTGGCTTCTCGCTGTCACTGTTTCATCAAGGGGTGGAGCGGCTCTCGATCTGCGACACGGTCTACATCTGCGTACCGCGACCCAAGGGAAAAGCAGGGCTAAAGTCGCTCAATAACAACAAAACCCTGTGTCGCCGCTTGGGCCTTGGCCTGCTCACTGTACGCGCCTCTGACAATTTGGTAGAGGCGCATGTGGATCCAACACCCTACACCCCGCGCAAGTCGAAAAAGAAAGCCGACCGCCATTTGCGAGAATTTCAACGCCTTGTCGGTGACCCCAACACAGGCGGTTCAACGCGGCAAGGGCTTGTGACCGCTTACCGACAAGACGCGCTCAAATGCTTAGGTTTTCTTGAAGGACACGGGCCAACCAAAGCCTCCGAGATCGCAAAAATCACAGGTGTGCCAACCGCGCGCAATTTGATGTCGCACAATCACTACGGCTGGTTCGAACGTGTGTCGAAAGGCATTTACTGGCTCAGCCCCAAAGGCCAGGAGGCCCTAGGCGAATATGAAGCAAACCTTGATGCGATCCGCGATCTTTATCCAGGGGCTGAGGAATAGCGCCTGATTTTTCGAAGAAAAATCGTTTACGCAGCTTTGAACTCCAAAGACACTCCGTTCAAACAATGAGGCTTGCCTGTTAGCGTAGGTCCATCACCAAAAACATGACCCAAGTGCGATCCGCATCGGCGACAATGCACCTCTGTGCGCACAGCAAACAGCTTGTGGTCTGCCTTTGTGCAAATTGCATTTGGCGAAGACCGATAAAAGCTCGGCCACCCAGTGCGGCTTTCGTACTTGGTCTTAGAGGGGTAAAGCGCCAGATCGCAGCCGCGGCAATGATAGGTGCCAGCCGCATAATTTTTATCAAGCGGAGAAGAGCCTGCGCACTCCGTACCCTTTTCTCGCATCACCTTATATTGGAGAGTGCTTAGCATCTCTTTCCACTCTGCCTTCGAGCGCATCACTGCAAACGTACCAGCAGCCGCAGAACTCGGTGGCGCACCGAACGCGCCTATAACGCTCATACTGGCCAAACCGCTGGCCGTTCCGAGGTAAAGAAAGTGACGTCGATGCATGTGTAATCTTCTTTCCTCAAATCTGAGGGGCCGCTCCATCATTTGAAAGACAAGCTAAAGCACATCCATGTGAGTAGTGTTTACGGCCAATCGACCTCAAACCGCGGCTTAAAAATCGGATCGCCCCATAAGCGGTGCCATACCTAAGAATTCAGGTGTCTCTGCCTCTTGTGAAGCCGCAAGCATTACCCCTGCACGCAACGCCCTGCTTTGCGCGCCATTCAAACGCAGCGCGCCAAGTCGCTGCACAGGTATCACCAAAAAAAACACAGGTGCAGAATTGCCCTTTACGACCCAAACAGCGAACCCACTGCCCTCTAATTTCTGCCCATCGCCATACTCAAAATGCAGTAAGGCAGTAACTGGGTTGAACGTAAATGTAAGGTCGGCCTCACTCTGGGAAATCTGAATATTTGCTTGCAAAACATCAGTCACGGGTCGCGATCCCATGTCTGAGTTATAAACGAAATACGCCAGTAAAACCGCAGCCATACCGCCAAGCACATATTCCCAGATGCAGATACGGCGCCGCCAAGGCAACCGATTTTCTAACCACAATTCCCTTTTGAAATGACCGAAGATAAATGAGTGCAAATCTTTCCATGCAAGTAAGCTGCCAAGCCATTGCGTTGAAGCCTAGCAAAAGACTTTGACCGGGGTTTGGATTTAGCCGCCCTTCCCCTTGTCCTTGGGCCGGATTTGAGGCACGTGTTGATCATCAGACACGGCTGCGCCGCACGCACAAGACAAGGACAGACACCATGGCCGACGAGATGCTGGACATCGACATGAAACCAACTGAAGACATCTCCGTTCGCGAGGTCTTTGGCCTCGACACGGATATGGTCGTTAAAGGCTTTGCCAAGCGCACGGACCGTGTCCCGGAACTCGACAGCACTTACAAGTTTGACCCTGACACAACGATGGCGATCCTTGCGGGCTTTTCGCACAATCGCCGCGTTATGGTTCAGGGCTATCACGGCACGGGTAAATCCACCCACATTGAACAAGTTGCGTCACGTTTGAACTGGCCTGCTGTGCGTGTGAACCTCGACAGCCACATCTCTCGGATTGATTTGATCGGCAAAGACGCAATCAAACTGAAAGACGGTAAGCAAGTCACTGATTTCCAAGAAGGCATTCTGCCTTGGGCGCTGCGCAATCCCACTGCGATCGTGTTTGACGAATACGACGCGGGCCGCGCGGACGTTATGTTCGTGATCCAGCGTGTTCTGGAAGTGGACGGCAAGCTGACGCTTCTCGATCAGAACAAGGTGATCAACCCGCACCCCTATTTCCGCATCTTCGCAACCGCGAACACGGTCGGTCTGGGTGACACCACGGGTCTTTATCACGGCACACAACAAATCAACCAAGGTCAAATGGACCGCTGGTCGCTTGTGGCCACGCTGAACTATCTCAGCGTTGATGCTGAAAGCTCCATCGTTCTGTCCAAGAACGCGCATTATAATAATGAAGCGGGTCGCAAGACTGTGAAGCAAATGGTCAAAGTAGCCGACCTCACGCGCACAGCCTTCATGAACGGGGATCTGTCTACGGTGATGTCACCGCGCACAGTTATTGCATGGGCGCAAAACGCAGAAATCTTCCGCAATGTGGGTTACGCGTTCCGTCTGTCTTTCCTCAATAAATGCGACGAACTTGAACGCCAGACAGTGGCCGAATTCTACCAGCGTTGCTTTGACGAAGAGCTTCCAGAAAGTGCGGCAAGCCTCACAATTGCCTAAGCAGCACTAAGGAGGTCACATGCATCTGGGATTGATCGGCGGAATTGGACCTGCCTCTACAGTCGTTTATTATCAGAGGCTAACGGACGCGATCGTTCTTTCTGAAACTGATTTGGGCCTCGCCTTTTATGGGCAAACAACGGAATATAAAGTGATCGACGCGCTCGATGTGCATGTCGATTTGCTTGTCAGCCTTGCGACGGGCAAGGCACAATTGAACGATCACGCGGTAGGTGTATAAAATGGCGAGCAATAACGACAACCCAGCCGATCCCTTCAAGAAAGCCTTGGCGGAAGCCACAAAGGTGATGGCGAATGATCCCGACTTGTCCGTCACATACACGGTCGACCCCTCTGGTGTGTCCGGCGACACGATGCGCCTGCCCCAAGTTTCCCGCCGCATGACCCGCGAGGAGGTGTTGATCGCGCGCGGCACCGCAGACGCGCTTGCCATGCACCGCAAATTTCATGATGGCAGCACCCATTCGCGGTATGTCCCACAGGGCGAAACCGCGCGCGAGCTCTATGAAGCGATGGAAACAGCGCGTTGCGAGGCAATGGGCGCGCGCGACATGCCCGGCACCGCGGGCAACATTGACGCGAAAATCGGCAATGAGGCGCTGCGCAAGGGCTATGACCAGATCAAGGATGCCGCTGACGCGCCTTTGGCCACTGCCGCTGGCTATCTTGTGCGTCACCTCGCCACGGGGCGTGATCTGCCAGAGGGCGCGCAAAATGTGATGAATCTTTGGAAGGATTTCATCAAAAAGCAGGCCGGTGAAACGCTGGATGATATCGATGATTTGCTCGACGATCAGGCCGCTTTTGCCAAATTATCGCGTCAATTGATCCAAGATCTTGGTTACGGCGACCAGCTTGGCGATGATCCTGATGACATCGATGATGATGCGCAGGATGATGCCGAAGAAAGCGGCGAAGACGAACAACAACCCGATAGTTCCGGTCAGGATGACGAGGGCGAAGAGGCTGATGATGCCTCCGCTGAGCAATCCCAAGAAGAACAGGAAGACGCTTCGCAAGCCCAAGTCTCCATGGACGATGTCTCTGATCAGGAAATGGGTGATGAGGCAGAGATGCCCGAAGGCGAGGCCCCTCTTGAGCCGCCGCAGCCTCAATCAATTTCTGACGCTGATCCGAATTATCAGGTTTATGACACCCAATTTGACGAAGAAGTGCGCGCAGAAGATTTGGCAGAACCAATCGAGCTGGAACGCTTGCGTGCCTACCTTGATCAACAGCTAGAGCCTTTGAAAGGCGCGGTCTCGCGGCTTGCGAACAAATTGCAGCGCCGCTTGCAAGCGCAGCAGAACCGCTCTTGGGAGTTTGATCTTGAGGAAGGTACGCTTGACGCGGGCCGCCTCGCACGCGTGGTTGCCAACCCGACAACACCGCTTAGCTTTAAGGTCGAGAAAGACACAGAATTCCGGGACACGATTGTGACACTCCTGCTCGACAACTCCGGTTCTATGCGCGGTCGTCCGATTTCTATTGCTGCGATCTGCGCTGATGTTCTGGCGCGCACGCTCGAGCGCTGCAATGTGAAGGTAGAAATCCTAGGCTTTACCACGCGCGCGTGGAAAGGTGGCCAATCTCGCGAGACTTGGCTCAATGCGGGGCGTGAACAACAGCCCGGACGCCTGAATGATCTACGCCATATCATCTACAAAAGTGCTGATAGCCCTTGGCGTCGTGCGCGGCCCAATTTGGGCCTGATGATGAAAGAAGGTCTGCTCAAAGAAAACATCGATGGCGAAGCACTGGAGTGGGCGCACCGCCGCATGGCTGGTCGCCCTGAGGCGCGTAAGATCTTGATGGTGATCTCGGATGGCGCACCTGTGGATGACAGCACTTTGTCTGTTAACCCTGCGAATTACTTGGAAAAACACCTGCGCGACGTGATCGCGATGGTCGAAAAGAAACGCGCAGTTGAACTGCTCGCTATCGGTATCGGTCATGACGTGACGCGCTATTACGAACGCGCCGTGACGATCACCGATGTGGAACAGCTTGCAGGTGCCATGACAGAGCAACTTGCCGCCTTGTTTGACAGTGACCCACGTGCCCGCGCGCGGGTAATGGGTATGCGGAAAGTCGGTTGACGCCCCTCTGACTTTGCGCTCCTCTCACGTCAAAAGAGGATGCGCGCCATGTTTCAAAGCTTTGACACCACCAGCACACCAGAGCATGGCGCAGCGCGTCTTGCAGACCTGCGCACTCAGATGCAAGACGCGCAGCTAGACGGCTTCATCATCCCGCGCGCAGATGCGCATCAGGGCGAATACGTTGCACCTCGGGATGAGCGTTTACAGTGGCTTACAGGTTTCACAGGCTCTGCGGGCTTTTGTTGCGCCCTGCGCGAGACCGCTGGTGTGTTCATCGATGGGCGCTACCGCACGCAGGTGAGATCCCAAGTTGACCTGGCTCAATATAGCCCTGTCCCTTGGCCCGAAACATCGATGGCAGATTGGCTCAAAGAACAGATGCGGAGTGGTGGCACCGTGGGATTTGATCCATGGTTAATGACTCAAGGCCAGTTGAACTTGCATGAAGTCGCGCTTGCTGATAGCGGAATTGTGCTGCGCCCTTGCGATAATTTAGTGGATGCAATCTGGGCGGATCAACCAGCTGCGCCAATGACGCCAGCTTTCGCCTACCCCATTGAATACTCTGGAAAATCCTCTATAGACAAACGCAACGAGTGCGCTGCAGACTTGCAAGAAAAGGGCGAACAAGCAGCAGTGATCACCCTGCCTGACAGCCTTTGTTGGTTGTTGAACATTCGCGGCAATGACGTTTCCAAAACCCCATTGCTCCATGGCTTTGCGATCTTGCACAGCGACGCGCGCGTGCAACTATTCGTGGAGACGTCTAAGGTTGCGAGCCTCGGCCTTGATCCGACTATCGACATCGCACCGCCTTCTGAGTTTAAAGCCGCACTCAGCCAATTCGCAGGCAAAATGCGCTGCGATAAAACCTCTGTGCCGGTCGCCGTGATCGACGCACTCACAAAGGGCGACGCGGAAATTACATATGGCAACGAACCCTGCGTCCTGCCTAAGGCGCGCAAAAACCCTGTCGAGATCGAAGGTACGCGCAACGCTCACATCACAGACGCCACAGCCGTTTGCGAGTTACTCTGCTGGCTTGATCACCAACCCGCCAATAGTATTTCTGAGATCGACGTGGTGAGCCAGTTGGAGCATTGCAGGCGCGCCACCAACGCGCTGCAAGACATCAGTTTTGATACCATTTCTGGCGCTGGACCAAACGGCGCGATCATGCATTATCGCGTCACGAATGAGACTGCGCGCACCCTAAGCGACGGCGACCTTTTGGTACTCGACAGTGGCGGGCAGTACCTCAATGGTACCACCGATATAACCCGCACCATCGCAATAGGTACTGCTGGGAACGAAGAACGCACCGCCTTCACGCGCGTTTTGCAAGGGATGATCGCAATCTCACGTATGCGCTGGCCTAAAGGTCTTGCGGGGCGTGATATCGAAGCGGTTGGACGTGTGCCGCTCTGGCTTGCGGGGCAGGATTTTGATCATGGGATTGGACATGGCGTCGGACATTTCCTTGGCGTGCATGAAGGGCCCCAGCGGCTAAGCCGCGTCAGCCAAATCCCCCTTGATCCGGGCATGATCCTATCCAATGAACCGGGCTATTACCGCGAAAGAGCCTTTGGGATTCGCATCGAAAATCTTGTTGTTGTCTGCGAGGCGGATGTGCCCAAAGGCGGCGATGTACACCGCGTAATGTATGATTTTGAAACGCTCACATATGTGCCAATTGATCGCCGCTTGATCCGAACCGATCTGCTGAATGCGGCCGAACTGGAGTGGATGAACAGCTATCACGCCGCGTGCAAATTCAAGCTCACAGGCAAGCTAAGTGGAGCTGCACAAGTTTGGCTGGATGCAGCGACCATGCCTTTGTAAACGCTTAGCTATGCTCTTCCGCAGCGGTCGTAGCCAACGCACGGTTATAAGCTTTCAACGCATCCACATGATACAAAGCTCCCCACAATTCAGGCGCTTGGCCTTCCCCTGACAAGGTCACCACGGGAATGAAATCAACGCCAAATTTGTCAAAGATCGGCAACGCTGCCTCTAATGTAGCGTTACCATCTACGTAGATCCCTTCCGAAATCATCTCCCAACAGGCGTCCTCATCAAGCCCATCTTCGACCTTGCGCATCACGCCGGCCACACGGAACATCGCCAAAAGATAGGCCTGCGGACCAGCAGCAAGATGGATATTGCGCCGCTCTAACTGCGTTAAAAAGAACGACCGATCCACAAGTCGCGAGGCCAAGGCCGTAGACAACGACACCGACACCATCACCGCAAGGCCCGTTTGCCAATCCCCCGTTAACTCGAACACAATTAAGGTCGTTGAAATCGGCGCTCCCAAAACCGCAGCCGCCACAGCACCCATCCCTGCCAACGCATAAAGCGTGTGTGATCCGCTGATTTCTGGAAACACCGACGTCGCGATCAGACCAAACGCCAAACCCGTCAACGCTCCGATCATCAAGGACGGCGAGAAAATGCCACCCCCCATGCGCCCGCCCATCGTGATGGCGACCGCTGCAACTTTGATCATCGCGAAAACGATCGCTTCGTGCAGCAACAACTTACCTGTCAAAGCGGCCGACGTTGTCTCATATCCCACACCAATGATATGCGGAAACCAGATCGCCAAAAGCCCAAGCAGCGCCCCCGCAAAGGCGGGCCTGATCCAATACGGCAATCCCAATCTACTTTGAAGGCGCGACTCCATATCATCCGCCCAAAACACGCAGCGCATCAAAGTCACAGCGACCAAGCCACAGACCAAACCAAGTATCAGATAGGCTGGAAGCTCTGCATAAAATTCCAGAGCCGTGGTACCTGGCAAAGCGAATTCAGCGGTGTCACCAAAGGCCAAGCGGTTGATCACCGTACCCGCCACGCTGGCGATCACGATGGGGGCAAAAGCGTGCACCGCGAAATGGCGCAATACGACCTCGAGCGCGAACAACGCACCCGCAATCGGAGCGTTAAAACTCGCTGACACCGCCGCAGCAACGGCGCAGCCCAAAAGGTCGCGCCCCGTAATACCATCCGCGCGGATGAGGTTGCTGAGCCAGCTCGAAATCATCGCCGCGATATGCACCACAGGCCCCTCGCGCCCGGTCGATCCCCCCGTGCCAAGTGTGATCATCGACGATAGCGCAGAGGCGACGCCCGCCTTCTTTTCAACCCGACCTTCGTTGAGGGCTGCCCCTTCGATCACGTCCGCAACGGAGCGCACACGCCCATCAGAGGTAAAATGATGCAAAATGATCCCCACAGCGACACCCCCGATCATCGGGATGGTCAAAACCCAATACCACGGCAAATTTGCCGCGAAACTGTGCAATTTGGTGACATCTTCAACGCCGTAAATTTTTGTTTGCAATAGTAAAATACCATATCTGAACAGTACAGCCGCAAGGCCTGCCGCGATCCCGATCAACAAAGCTATAAACCAGAACTGGATCTGCGAAGGACCACGTCGCCGCATATGTGCCCAGACCTGTTTCAGACTGTCTTTGGCATCGTTTAGCACTGTGCCAAGCGCTAAAAGGACAGATTTAATCACATCAACCCGCCAGCAAAGACCGCGCAGCAGCGCGCGCTTCATCGGTGATCGTATCGCCTGAAATCATCCGTGCGATTTCGTCCGTCCGCTCGTCGGGTGACAAGGGCACAACCGTCGACAATGTCGCCTCGTTCACCACATGTTTTTCAACGCGCCAATGATGCCCGCCAAGGGCTGCGACCTGTGGCGAGTGCGTGACAACCAAAACCTGCCCGCCCTCCGCAAGGCTCGCCAAACGACGTCCAACTGCATCCGCTGTCGCTCCGCCAACGCCGCGATCAATCTCGTCGAAAATCATCGTAATACCTTGGCTCTCATTCGACAGACACACCTTCAAAGCCAGCAAAAAGCGACTCAACTCACCTCCCGAGGCGATCTTGTTGAGCGGCCCACTTGGCGCACCGGGGTTCGTGGCCACTGTAAAGGCAACCGCGTCGCGCCCTGTCCCCGTCGCAGGCGTTTCACTCACCTGCGTGGTGAACACAGCGCGCTCCATCTTTAGCGGTGCTAACTCTGTCGTCACTGCCTGATCCAGCGCCATCGCCGCTTTTCCACGTGCGTCGCTCAAGGCCTGCGCGGCACCGTCATACTGCGTATCTGCCTCTTGAGCGGCCGTACGCGCCTCACCCAATTGGGCGTCCCCTGCGTCCAACCCTGCAAGGCGATCGCGTAATTCAACCGCAAACACCCCAAGCTCATCCGGCGTCACATTATGCTTGCGCGCCAAGGCACGGATTGCAAACAAACGCTCTTCGCAATTCTCGAGATCCGTTGAATTGAACTCTAGGTTATCAAGGCAATTCTCAACTCCAGCGCTCGCTTCACCCATTTCTTCTAACGCACGGCTGAGCCGCGCCAAAGGCGCATCCAATTGCCCCTCCGCCTGCGCGGAAACGCCATCAAGCCAGCGGATCGCTTCGCCGATCACACCTTCAGCGCCCTCAAATCCAATCATGCTGTGCGCGCGCGCCACGTCACCACGAATCTTCTCCGCGCCCTGCATCTTGCGTCGCACCGTGTCAAGGGTCGCCTCTTCGCCCGGTTGCGGATCAAGACAATCTAACTCGGCCACAGCGTGACGCAAGAACTCTTCTTCCTCACGCACTGCAGCAATCGCAGCCTTTAATGTCTTCAGAGACTTGCGCGCCACAGACAGTTCTGTCCATGCGCTAGCTACAGCCTTGTGCAGTTTTGGCTGATCAAGAAATGCATCCAAAACGGTCATATGGCCTTTGGGATCTAGCAAGCCACGATCATCGTGTTGACCGTGCAATTCAACCAAGGTTTCGGACAGCGCACGCAGCACTTCGCCAGAACATCGTCGATCATTGACCCAAGCCGTTTTGCGCCCATCGCTGCGGTTCACACGGCGCAGGATCAACTCATGCTCCACAGGTACGCCCGCCTCTTCAAGAACACCTAGTGCTGCGTGGCCCTCCGGCAAATCAAAGACGGCTGTCACTTCGCCTTGCTCCGCACCTGCGCGTACAAGTTCGGCGCGACCTCGCCAGCCCAGAACAAACCCGAGTGAATCCAATAGGATAGACTTACCTGCCCCCGTCTCACCAGTCAAAACATTCAAGCCCGACTGAAAGCCGAGCTCGAGATGATCGATGATCAGGATGTCACGTATTTCGAGCGAGCGTAGCATTTAGCTATCCCTTCGCGCGAACCAGCCGCGCGCATGCAGAATTACAGCCACTTGCCTTGCAACATCTGGCGGTAAACTTGACGCAACCAGCTATCACCCGCCGCTTTCAATTCCAGACCACGCCCTGTGAGCAGCTTGAAACTATCCTCATACCATTCCGTGCTTTTGTAGTTATGGCCAAGGATCGCGCCCGCAGTCTGCGCTTCTTCGTTCAAACCAAGGGACAAATAAGACTCAACTAAACGATGCAGCGCTTCAGGTGTATGGGTAGTCGTTTGGAAATCCTCAACAACGACACGAAAGCGGTTAATCGAAGCGGTATAGTGATCGCGACGCAAATAATAGCGACCTATTTCCATCTCCTTGCCCGCCAAATGATCAAAAGCAAGATCGAATTTCAATATCGCAGAGTTCGCGTATTCACTATCAGGATAACGCTCAATCACGGTGCGAAGGCTCTGCAAGGCCTGGAAGTTCAGGCTTTGATCGCGGCCCACGTCTTCGATCTGGTCATAATAACTCAGTGCCAGTAAATACTGCGCGTAAGCGGCGTCATCATCGGTGGGATAGACATCAATGAAACGTTGCGCCGAGGCGCGCGAATTATCGTAGTCTTTGTCTTTGTGATAGGCAAAAGCCTGCATAATCAACCCGCGTTTCGCCCACTCTGAGTACGGATAAAGACGCTCAACTTCACCGAAATAGAATGCCGCATCATCATCGCGCTTGCGCTCCAACTCGAACTCACCGCGCTCGTAGATTTGTTCGGCTGTAAAAGTGTCTAGGGCAATAGTCGATTCATCGCCCAGAAAACGAGAGACCCCGCCTCCATCACCGCCGCTGCATCCGGCAAGTGTCAGAGTGAGTACAGTCGCAACTGTCAGAGCGTGACGCACAGATTTGCGTTTCATTCCAGCACCTTTGATCGAACCTGTTAGAGTTTTATCTCTGTTTCCACGTCGGTCCTAGCACATAATATTCACATGCAAAATGGCTATACCCCAAAATCTTGGGACAATGCGCATCTTCACGTCATATTGAAGTTAATGAGCCGCAGGAATCTCGCTACGAGTGACACCAGCACCGGGCAGACTGGCATTGATCGAGGCATCGCACTCGACTATTTCATAGGCTGTCGGATCCGCGAACAAAGCGCGCAGCAAAGCGTTGGTCATCGTATGCCCTGCCCGTGTGCCCGTGTAGCGACCCAAAATTGGCGCACCGGCCAGCGACAGATCACCCAAGGCGTCGAGCATTTTGTGACGCACAGCTTCATCCGAATGACGCAAACCACCCGGGCTCAGCACACGGTCACCATCAACAACGACGGCATTTTCCAAAGTTCCGCCTTTGGCGAGACCCTGAGCATACATCGCTTCCACGTCCGAATTGCGGCAGAACGTGCGGCTATTGCACAGCTCACGCACGAAAGATCCGTTCGCCATATTCAGCGACTTACTTTGCGAACCAATCGCTGCGTCTTCAAAATCAATTGCGAAATCTATTGACAGGCTGCGCGCAGGTTCAAACCGCGCCCACCCCGTATCTGTCTGAAATTCAACGGTTTTCAGGATTCTCAAAGCCCAGCCATCATGGCTGAGTGTAAGCACACCTTTGCCTAACAGGCCGCGCACAAACTCTGCAGAGCTGCCATCCATTATCGGCACTTCCGCGTCGTTGATTTCGATCAACGCGTTGTTAACACCACATCCAACGAGTGCTGCCATGATATGTTCAATGGTAGACACAACCGTTCCATCTGCATTCTCGATCTTAGTGCACAACGGCGTTGGTTTCACTGCATCCCAACGTGCTGGCACCATCGCGTCAACACCCGTGACGTCACTGCGGCGAAACCAAATCCCGTGTCCGGCAGACGCCGCATGCACAGTCATCTCGACAGGCGCACCAGAATGCAAGCCGACGCCAGCAAAAGTAACAGATGATTTCAAAGTCGTTTGCAAGGCAATCTCCGATACCAGACAGTCAAGCCTCGCCGTTCTGAGCTACAGTGATCTGATAACGATGCAGGTAGAAACCCTCAACTCAAACTTTGTAACGGTCTGAAACATGATTATCAGGCGGTTAAGCGGGTTTCTGCTGAGCATGCTCAAACCCACCGCAAAAAAGCTATTTCAAACGAAAAAAGGACGCCCGAAAGCGCCCCTCTTAAATCAAGTTAATTTTAATTTAGTTTGCTTGGCGGCGCAAAAATGCAGGGATTTCGATGCGCTCTTGCTGAGGATCGCTCTCTGCGACTTGCCGAGCTGCAGGTTGCCCCATTTGCATTTGAGGTTGCTGACGCGCAGGCTGCGCTGGGGCACCCTCTTGGCCATGACCAGTCATGCGGTTGATCAAGGAATTGATGCCAAAACGTGGGCGTTCAACCTCGGCAGATGCAGCAGGTTTCTGGTATTGTGACTGTTCTACGGGCGCACGGTGAACTGCAGCTTGCAACCGAGCCATCGCTTCTGGTGACGGCGCGCCCAAGCTTGATGCTTTTAGTGCGTCATAACCTGCTTGCCCTGGTTCTTGCATCGCTTGTGGCTCAAACGCAGGTGGCTGATATGCGGGCGGTGGCAGGTCTTCTTCAACAGGCGCTGGCGAGCGCTGCTGACTGCGATCCGCGATAAAGCTTGGAAGTTCAGGCTGGAATGCTCCTGCTTCTTCCTCGAAAATAACTTCCGCTTGCTCAGAGGCCGCGGCAGCTCGCGTGTTCATTTCTTCAGAAAAAACACGCTCTTGCGCGACAGGTGCCGTGGTTGCGACAGATGAAATCGTAACAAGTGCTGCGGGGGCTGGCTGCTCTTCTACTTGCGTAGCCAAAGGCTGCGCCATGGAGCGGCGCGGCACTGGTGTTTCGTTGGTCGTTGCAAGTGCGTCGATGCCCGTAGCAACAACGGAGACACGCATGCCGCCCTCCAAAGATGGATCCATTGTGGAACCCACAATGATATTGGCGTCTGGATCGACCTCTTCGCGAATGCGGTTCGCCGCTTCGTCGAGCTCGAACAATGTAAGGTCGCTGCCACCCGTGATGTTGATAAGAACACCCTTAGCGCCGCGCAGTGAAATCTCATCCAACAGCGGGTTGGCAATCGCTTTCTCGGCCGCTTGGATCGCACGATCCTCACCTGTCGCTTCTCCCGTGCCCATCATCGCCTTGCCCATCTCATCCATTACAGCGCGTACGTCTGCAAAGTCGAGATTGATCAAGCCGGGACGCACCATCAGATCTGTGACACCCTTAACACCTTGGTAAAGCACATCATCTGCAAGACTAAACGCCTCGGTGAAAGTAGTTTTTTCATTAGCCAGACGGAACAGGTTTTGGTTTGGAATAATGATCAGCGTATCGACAACTTTCTGAAGAGCTTCAACACCATCTTCAGCCTGCTTCATACGCTTACCGCCCTCAAACTGGAACGGCTTGGTAACAACACCAACAGTCAGAACACCCAATTCACGCGCCGCTTGTGCGATAATTGGCGCCGCACCTGTTCCAGTACCACCGCCCATTCCGGCTGTGATGAAACACATGTGCGCACCTGCGAGGTGGTCAACAATTTGTTCGATGCTCTCTTCGGCAGCGGCAGCACCAACAGTTGCACGCGCACCGGCACCGAGACCTTCAGTAACTTTAACACCCAGCTGAACCCGGCTTTGCGACATCGATTGTTGCAGCGCCTGCGCATCCGTGTTCGCGACCACGAAATCCACACCATCAAGTTCTTTCTCGATCATGTTGTTGACAGCATTGCCGCCCGCTCCGCCCACGCCAAATACCGTAATGCGTGGCTTCAAGTCTTCCTGTCCTGGCACCGTTAGGTTCAATGTCATGTTCTGTCCGCCTGTGTCTGCCGATCCATTTTCGGATCATTTTTGTTGCCTGATTGCTTTTAGCTTAACCAAGTGATTCGGTGACGTCACGCAAAAAAGCGAAAAACTCACAAAATGTGCGGGTCTTTCAGCGGATTTCTGCCGTATTTAGCCTAAACGGCCAGATGTAGCGGTTACCAATTGTCGCGGAACCACTTTACAGCGCGTTTGATAGAACGCCCTTGATTATTCTCAAGAATTTCAAAGTCCCACAATTCGTCTTGTGGATGCGCCGCAAACAGGCACAAACCAACTGCGCTGGAGAAGCCGGAGCCTGTGGTTGCACCAGGCAACCCACGCACACGCAAAGGCCGACCAAGGCGTACTTGCTGGCCCAAAATTTTGCTTGCCAAACCGTCAAGCCCCGGGATTTGGCTGCCCCCGCCTGTCAAGACAATTTGTTGGCTCGCCAGGTGATCAAATCCAGCGGCATCAAGACGCGCGCGCACGTCTTCTAGAATTTCTTCGACGCGAGGACGCATAATCCCGATCAGTTCCGCACGGCTCACTTGGCGACGATCGTGATCCCAATCGCCCGTGTCACCGCCTGTGTCGATCATGTCGCGATCATCCATGCCCGTTGCCACAACACCGCCGTTCACTGTTTTAATCCGCTCGGCTGTGGTCATCGGCACTTGCAAGCCCATCGAAATATCCGATGTTATGTGATTGCCACCCATGCGAACGGCATCGGCGAAAATCATGTGCTTTTTCATAAAGATAGAGATGCTGGTCGCCCCCCCCCCCATATCAATACACGCCGCGCCCAGTTCCTGTTCATCCTCAACCAGTGTGGAAATGCCCGACGCGTAAGCAGAAGACGCAACGCCAGCAAGTTCAAGATCACAGCGCCGCACACAATGTGCGAGATTTTGAATTGCCGCCGCATCAACGGTCAACATGTGCATATCAGTGTTCAACTGCTGGCCAATTTGGCCACGCGGATCACTGAGACCAGATCGATGATCCAGCATAAAATTCACAGGCTGCGCATGCAAAACTTCGCGCCCCGGCCCTAAATCAGGCACATCACAGGACGACAGCACGCGCGCCACATCCTGCTCGGACACAACCGTATTTTCGATTTCAACAGACCCGTCGAGCCCGTAAGAGCGCGGCTCCGCACCAGAAAAGCAGGCAATCACGTGATCCACGCGAATTTGCGCCATTTTCTGCGCAGACTGGAGCGCTGTGCGAATGGCGCGTTCTGTTTCTGACATGGCGCTGATTTCACCAAAACGGACGCCGCGCGAACGCGTCGTTGCAGCCCCAATCACGCGAAATCCGGTCTGTCCCGCAAGGGAGCTGACGCCTTCGGTTTCGCTCACCTTATCCGAGCCATCAAAGCGTAAAATCAGACATACAATCTTGGAACTGCCCACATCCAAAATCGCTACGACACCGCGCTGCATCGCTGCTTTTCGCATACTGCGCATTGCACGCTGAGAGCTATAAAGATCATTCATTATAAGGGACTTTCACTGCTGTCGTCTTGATGCGCCATAGTTCTTGCACGGCGTTCTCGTTCATTCGAATTGTCGGCCTGTGCGCAAGGCGCATGTCAACACGCGCCAAATCACGCTCAAGCACGTCTTGGACTTGGTTCAGCGCAATCACGCGCTCAAGCGCCCGCACGGGATCGTCTTTAGGAAGCATGATCCGCTGATCACGATCCAACACTACATCCCAACGCCGCGCACCCATGCGCACGAGCCCCTTAAGGCGATCATCCAAAGGTGCCGCCGCCGCCATCAATTCCTGCGCTTCAACAACGGCTTCGTCCGCGCCATCACCTGCAAGAATTGGCAATTTCGGGTAGTCATCACGATCAAGGGCAATGCCAATGTAGACACCCTCTTTGTCGAGACGAAACAACCCATCATGCGTACGCCAAAGCGCAGCCACTTGGCGTTCATCCACCGTGACTTGCAACACACCACCCGGCTGAAGATGCACATCTGCGCCGCGCACAGGGTTCATATCGGCTATGGTTTTTTGGACGTTTGATAGCTCGATATCAAATGAGCTAACGGGGAATTTGATCGATATAATTTCGTGAATGGCAGAGGCAACGTCTTCGCTCGCCCCGTCAACCTGCATCAAATGCACCATGAACTCAGGGCGCTCTTCGATGTTGGTACGCATCTCTGCGACGACATCCTGCAACTCCGTGCGGCGCGCTTCGTCTGACAAGTAGACCAGCCCTAACGAAAAGGTCAGCGCGAAAGGCACACCCACACGCAGGGAAAACCGAAAGAGCGGCGTCAACATCAAACGTTGAAGACGATAAGACCAACGCGATGGCGCGGGATCGGCCTTGCGCCGCTTAGACGCACGGCTCAGCACACTACCACCTTGCCTCTGTGGGCCGCCAGATGGGGCTGGGCCTACCTGTTGCATGACGCATCCTCAACCATCCAAGAACACAACTCGGGAAAACTCATACCAATCGCTTGGGCCTGCTCGGGCGACAGAGACGTTGCGGTCATGCCGGGCTGAGTGTTGGTTTCCAGCAAAATTAGCCCTGCCAAACCGCGGGTTTCATCCCAGCGAAAATCTGTACGTGATACGCCGCGACAACCTAATGCCTCATGGGCGCGTACGGCATAGTCAATGCAGGCATCCCAGATCTCTTGCGGGATTTGTGCGGGTACAACGTGGCGCGATCCGCCTTCTTTGTACTTTGCATCATAATCATACCAACCATCCGTCAGGATGTCGGTGACAGTCAGCGGGCGATCCCCCATGACTGTCGCTGTCAATTCGCGGCCCGGTGCAAACGCTTCAACCATGACCATTTCGGGCATCGTGTCATCAAGTTGCGGCGGACCATTTGCCGCCTCATCGACGAGATACACACCCACGGAGGAGCCTTCACTATTGGGCTTCACCACATAAGGCGCGTCCATCAAATGACGCGCGCGCACGTCGGCGGCAGGCACGATAATGCTTTTCACAATCGGCAAACCGACCCGTGCGAACATTTCTTTGCTGCGCTGCTTGTCCATCGCCAAAGCCGAGGCCAAAACACCAGAATGCGTGTAAGGAATTTGCAACCATTCAAGCATCCCTTGAACGCACCCATCTTCACCCCAACGCCCATGAAGCGCATTGAACACGACGTCAGGCGCAAGTGCGATGAGACGGGCCGCCAAATCAGCGCCCGCATCGATTTCCGTCACTTGGTATCCGTGTTCCCGCAAAGCTGCTGCGCATGCGCGCCCAGAGGACAATGACACTTCGCGTTCAGCCGAAGGTCCGCCCATCAAAACAGCTACGTTGCGGGGTTGCCTGATCGACATTCCCAACTCGTACCTCAAATACTTGTAAGAGCTGCTCGCTCTTTTGCCACCGAAGCATCCGTTTCTCGGACACAGCTATTTTTGCGGGACCGGTTCGCCGATCCTCAACACTTCCCAGTTTAACGTTATTGATTGTGTTTGGAAAACCTTTTTTCGCACCATCTCGCCCAAACCCTCAAGATCTGCAGCAGTTGCGCCACCGGTGTTGATCAAAAAGTTCGGATGTTTGGTGCTCATTTGTGCACCACCAAGGGTCGCACCACGCATGCCAGCCTCATCAATGACCTTCCACGCCTTAAGTTCATGGGTGTCATCCGCCTGCCCTGTGGATGAAAAACCAGCAGGATTGCGAAAGGTACTCCCCGCAGTGCGATTTCTCGTGGGCTGCGTTTCATCGCGCTTGCGCAGCTGCTCTTCCATCTTGGCGTGCAGCGTTTCGGGATCGCCCCGTTCTGCGCGCAGCACAACTTCGGTCAGAACGTAGCCCTCGGGCAAGCTGCTTTGGCGATAGGCAAACTCCAGCTCATCGGTACTAAAGCGCACTTCTTCACCCGCTCGCGTCACGGCCGTCGCTTGCACGAAATGATCCGCCACATAACTGCCATAGCACCCTGCGTTCATCCGCACAGCGCCACCAATTGCGCCAGGGATCGTGCGCAGAAACGTCAAATCTAACCCCGCATCCGCCGCTTTGCGCGCCACATGTGCATCCAGAGCAGCCACACCAACGCGCATCGTTTCACCTTCAAACTCGATATGGTTGAACCCGCGCCCCATGCGGATTACAGCCCCTTTGATACCGCCATCGCGCACGATCAAATTCGACCCGACGCCCATCGGGAACACCGAGGTCTCTATCGGTAAGGCCCTAAGAAAGGATTGAATATCGTCCTTATCTGCAGGTTGAAAGAACATTTCCGCGGGACCACCTACACGCAACCACGTTAAATCAGCCAAAGGGCGATCCATCCTGATCTTACCACGAATATGAGAAAAGTCGGTCATAAGTTGCTCAATCTGCTAATTCGGCTCGGTTTCGATCCTGTTTAGAGCGCGCTTAGCACATTGAAAAGAGTCCGCGTGCACCCCTTAGCTCAACGGCTACTCCGTTTCGAGCTCGATCCCAGGCGCATCACTCTCAACAAGATCCAACGTCTCTTTTCCCGCTTCAAGATCCTCGCTCTGATACTTTTTAAACGCGACTCTGTCTTCCACAACAGGCTCTTCACGCGCCAGATTATCCCGCTTCACCACGCGACGCTTTTCGCCAACAGCCTTGCGCGCGAACTTGCCCGTTACGCGTCTATAGCTGCCCAATAAAGGCTCCACAGTGCAATCAGCATTTAGGCATTGCGCCAGTGGTAGTTTTTTGAAGGAAATATTGCGATCACATTGGCGAACACAAGCCACACAAACGCCAGAACCAAGGATGTGCTCATCGCGGCAGCTCTACATGTTCACCGCGCGCTTTGCGCCACAAATAGCGCAAAGGATTGCGGAACATCGACAGGAACGCCAGCATGCTAAGCACGAACCAGAACCAGCCATGTTGATAGCAAATAAAAGCGAGCAACACAGGGGCCGCGAGCAGCATGATCCCAACGGGCCAATATTGGCGTTAGATCGGCAGCATCGCAACGACGGCAGCCAAAAGCACATAGACTGACGCAAAAATCAGCGACAAAATCATACTATTGCTCCCCTGAATTATCGGCGAAAATTCGCGCCCCTATTTCAAACATGCGGGCAATTCGTTTGCCCATGCGGAAATCGTACCCGCCCCGAGACACACGACCATATCGCCCGGTTTCGCTTGCTCTTTCACCAAAGCCGTCAGCTCATCCTGTGTAGTGATAGAGCGCGCATGGCGGTGTCCATGACGGATCAAGCCCGCCACAAGATCATCGCGTGATGCCCCCTCAATCGGCTCTTCGCCCGCTGCGTAAATCTCTGTGATCGCCACAACGTCGGCTTCGTTAAAGCAGGCGCAGAAATCTTCAAAGTGGTGGTGCAAACGCGTATATCGGTGCGGCTGATGGATCGCGATCACACGCCCTTCGGACGCTTGGCGCGCCGCTTTCAGAACCGCTGAAATTTCGGTTGGATGATGACCATAGTCGTCAATGATCGTCACGCCATTGATCTCCGCAACTTTGGTGAAGCGCCGGTTCACCCCACCAAACGCAGCCAAAGCGCTGCGAATTTCGTCGCCTGACATGCCCAGATGGCGGGCCACGGCAACCGCGGACAAGGCGTTGGACACGTTGTGATCGCCCGGCATCGGCAAGGAGCAGCCCTCAATCACTTGATCTTCGTTCTGCAGATGGATGTCGAACATCGCGACGCCGCCTTTGTAATGAAGCCCCACCCCGCGCACGTCCGCTTGGGCGTTAAAGCCATAGGTCACCACACGTCGATCCGTCAGTTTGCCAACTAGCGTTTGCACATCTGCATCATCGGTGCAGCAAATCGCGAGGCCATAAAAGGGGATGTTCGATGTAAAATCGAGGAAGCCTTTATGCAGATTTTCCTCTGTGCCCCAATGCTCCATATGTTCAGGATCGATATTTGTGACAATCGCAATGGTCGCGGGTAAGCGGTTGAACGTACCATCGCTTTCATCCGCTTCCACAACCATCCATTCGCCCTGCCCCATACGCGCGTTGGAGCCATATGCGTGGATGATCCCGCCGTTTACAACTGTAGGGTCAAACTTGCCCGCATCGAGCAAAGTCGCGACCATCGTTGTGGTCGTCGTCTTGCCATGCGTACCTGCCACCGCGATGTTGAGCTTGAGGCGCATCAGTTCCGCGAGCATTTCTGCGCGGCGCACGACGGGTAGTCCGCAACGCCGCGCTTCATCGAGTTCTGGATTACCCGGCTTGATTGCAGAAGAGATTACGACGACTTCGGCACTTTCGAGGTTTTCGGCCTTCTGCCCTACAAAAATATGCCCACCAAGTTTCGCAAGGCGATCAGTGATCGGCGAAGACTTCAGATCCGAGCCTTGCACAACATAGCCATGGTTCAACAGCACTTCGGCGATGCCAGACATGCCGATGCCACCGATACCTACGAAATGAATAGGCCCCACATCACCCGGAAGTTTCGTGGGCGGGCTCATCGACAGGGCTGCATTCATGGGAAGGTCTTTCAGTTGGAATTAGGGGTCGCGAGGTGCTCCACCAGAGCGGCCAATTGTTGTGTTGCATCCGGCTTGCCACAGCTCAATGCGGCTTGCGCCATCGTGTTCGCACCCTTTTCATTGCCCAGAACCAGCATCAATTGCTCTGTCAGGCTTTCCGGTGAGAAACTGGCTTCTGGCATCAAAATTGCTGCGCCTGCTTCAGTCAGACCACGCGCATTTGCGGATTGATGATCCGCGGTTGCTGCCGCGAACGGAACAAGGATCGACGGGCGTCCAATGACGGAAATGTCGGCGACAGAAGAAGCCCCTGCGCGACTGATCACCAATTGCGCTTCGCTCATGCGATTTGGAACATCTTTAAAAAAGGGTTGCACATCGGCGCTGATGCCGTGCTCTGCGTAATACTCTGCCACACGCTGCTCGTCCTCATCGCGCGCTTGATGGCTGACTCGGAGGTTTTGCAGGATTTCCAACGGCAAAGCGGCAATGGCTGGGGGGACAACATCCGACAGGATCCGCGCTCCTTGAGAGCCTCCCATGACAAGTAAGCTCATTGGGTAACCCCCAGGAGGAATGTAGCCTGCGCCCGCACGATCAAGCACAGTTGCGCGCACGGGATTGCCCGTGTGATGCGCCTCGATGCCCGCAGGCAATTCTGTCGGCCAAGTGCCGCAAGCAATGCTATCCACACGTTTCGCGAAGACCTGATTCACGCGACCAAGCACTCCGTTTTGTTCATGGATCATGCGCGGCCGGCGTAAAATGGTTGCGGCCGCGAGCGCGGGAATGGACGGATATCCACCAAAGCCGACAACGACCGTTGGCTTGTCGCCAAGTATCTTGAAGATCGAACCGATAACACCGCCTGCAATGCGCGGCAGCACCGCAAGCTTGGCCAAAACCCCACCGCGCGCGAAAGTGGCGCTGGCAATTTGTTCGATCTCCACCGTGTGAGGAAAGCCGCCTGTATAGCGCGCGCCGCGTGCATCTGTGCTGAGCTTAACGCGCCAGCCTTTGCGCAACATGTGTTCGGCCAAAGCTTGAGCCGGAAACATATGGCCGCCCGTGCCACCAGCTGCGATCACCAAAAGGGGTGTTTTGTCACTCATCACTTACGTCCTCGAAGAAGATCACCGATTTGGCCCTGTGGCCGAGTGCGCGTGAGGGCCAAAAGCATGCCAACTGCAATACCACCTGCAATCAAAGACGAGCCACCGTAGCTGACGAAGGGTAGCGTCATGCCTTTCGCGGGCAACAAACGCACTGCTACGCCAAGATTGATCATCGCTTGCACCGTGAACATGCAGGCCAGACCTGTGCCTGCGAGGCGGATAAACGGATCACGTTCGCGCATGAGGCGCAAAAGGGAACACACGATGATAATCGTGTAGACCACAATGATGCAAAGCACGAGGAAGAGGCCATATTCTTCTGCCGCGACCGCGATGATAAAGTCGGTGTGCGCGTCGGGCAGCGACCATTTCACTTCGCCCTCCCCCACACCGACGCCAAAGAAACCACCCTCGCGGATCGCGTTGCTGGCGTAGCCTAGCTGCGTTGTCGGATCCACATCTGTTGAGAGGAACCCGTCAATACGACGCGCGAAATGTTCTGAGTTATTGTAAGCAACCATGCCGCCTGCGACGACAAGACCCGCCATGCCAAGGAGAAGCGTCATGGGGGCCCCTGCCACGAAATACATGACACCCCAACCGAACAAGATCAGAGAGGCTTGCCCGAAATCAGGCTGCATCACGAGGATCAGAACGATCGTTATGGTCAACATAAAGGACCAGAGGCGTCCAGGAGGTCCGCCAATTTCTTGCGAGGCCGCCATCATCCAAGCGGCCACAATAATGAAGCCAGGTTTGAGAAATTCGGAAGGCTGCACCGATGCGAACCCCAAGGAGTACCAGCGTGTGGCCCCTTTGCCGAAGTCCGTGCCGAAGAACGGCAACAAGATCAACGCGATGAAAGCAGCCACAAAGCCAAGCACCGCAAGACGGCGCACGACAACGGGGTTGAGCATAGATGTGATAAACATCGCAGTAAGCGCGAGACTACCAAAGAACGCTTGCCTTTGAACGTAGTGAAACGGCTCGAAGCCGTTCTTAGCCGCGAGAGGCGGAGATGCGGCAAGGCCGAGCAAAAGACCAATACCGAAGAGAATGAGAATGCAAGAGATCGACCATTTGTCGACCGTGCGCCACCACTTTGGAAGAATAGGCTCGCCATCCCGCACGGGGACGCTGCCATACACCATTTCTGTCATAGATCACCGCTGATCGTTGCCTCTTTCATGTCCCGTTTGCCAGGATCTAAACTCTGTTTAGCGAATCAGTGATTCGAATGCCAGCTTTGTTTGCTATTAAGCGAATTGCCGCAAAGTGGCATGCTTGATGTGCATGGCCAAGCCTATCCGAATTGCCTACGGCGAAAGTTTATCTCAAAAAATGAAGAGGCTTGAGTTTGCAGGTCTTCGCGTGCAGATGAAGGATATGGATTTTGACACGATCATTATTGGCGCGGGCGCTGCGGGCATGATGTGTGCTGCGCATTCTGGTGGTCGCACCTTGGTGCTTGATCACGCAAAAGCTGCAGGTGAGAAAATACGCATCTCAGGCGGTGGGCGTTGTAATTTTACTAATTTAGGAGCTTCAAGCGCCAATTTTATCTCTCAAAACGCGCATTTTTGCAAGTCCGCCCTTAGCCGATATACGCAATGGGACTTCCTAGACCTGATCGCAAAGTATGAGATTACTTGGCATGAGAAGACCTTGGGGCAATTGTTTTGTGACGGATCTGCAAAGCAGATTGTTGCGATGTTGCTGGAGGAAATGAAGTGTGCAGGCGCTGATTTGTGGCTGAATGCGTCGGTCAAACAGGTGGATCATGACGGCAGAGCCTATCGTTTATCGGTTTTTTGTGACGGTAAAAGCATTGATCTGAGTGCGCGTAATTTGGTGCTAGCAAGCGGTGGAAAATCGATCCCGAAGATGGGAGCTACTGGGCTTGCCTATGATATTGCTCGGCAATTCGGGCTTGGCTTAACGGACATTCGCCCTGCCCTCGTGCCGCTCACCTTTTCGGATCAACGCTACGCCGCGATTTCTGGGGTCAGTGCGCCCTCGCGGGTGTCGGCGAATGGCACCGCTTTTGAAGAAGCCACTTTGTTTACCCATCGCGGCCTATCAGGACCTGCGATTTTGCAAGCCTCCTCCTATTGGCTCGACGGGGATCCGGTGGTTTTAGATATTGATCCGAATGGCAGCTTGTTTGAGGCCTTGCGCACTGCGCGGCAGGCGCAGGGCAAGAAAGATATAACAACGATTTTGACGCAGTCTTATCCGGCTCGATTAGTGCAGCACTTGAGCGAAGAAATGGGTATTGGCGGCCGGATCGGCGATCAGTCAGATCGAGCTTTGCAAGAGCTGTGTGACAAGCTCAGAAATTGGTCCCAGGTGCCAACGGGCAGCGAAGGGTATCGTACTGCGGAAGTCACTTTGGGTGGCATTGGCACAGATCACGTTTCATCGAAAACGATGGAGGCGAAGGCGAAAAAAGGGCTTTATGTGATAGGTGAGGCAATTGATGTAACCGGTTGGCTTGGTGGATATAATTTTCAATGGGCATGGTCGAGTGGCTGGGCCGCAGGTACGGCTGTAGCCGCCACTTTGAATTAGATCTTCGGGTCGGGATTCTCAGTGTGACCGTCAACCGCTATGACCTGACCTGAGACCAAACGCGCAGCATCACTACCCAAGAACACCGCCATGTTTGCGATATCTTGTGCGGTGACAAATGAGCCCATGGATGTGCCGCTTGCGTAGCCTTGATAGACTTCATCGCGCGTCGTGTTTTTTGCTGCCGCTTCACGGGTGAGAACCCCTTCCATACGCGGGCCTTCCACCGCCCCTGGGCAAATCGCATTGGCGCGAATGCCATGCGGTCCCAGCTCCATCGCGAGGGTTTTCATCAGGCCGATTACCCCCCATTTTGCCGCCGCATAGGGAGCGCGATTTGGATAGCCGTATTGGCCTGCAGTTGAAGAAATCAAGATGAGTGCGCCTTTGCCCGCGCGCTTCATCAAAGGGGCTGCGTATTTCGCGCTCAGGAATGCGCCACCTAAAGTGGTTGAAACGCAGGTATTCCAGTCCGCCCACACGACATTTTCGACTTTTGCGGTTGGCCCTGCAACGCCCGCATTGGCACAGACCACATCTACAGTGCCCCAGACAGCAGCGATTTCGTCAAACAAAGCACACATTTGCGCATCATTAGCAACATCCACACAAGATTTGCGCCAGCTCGCTGGGCAGGATTGCAGCGCGTCTTTATCAATATCTGTGATCCAGACCTCACTACCTGATGCGGCGAAGGCCGCAGCCAAAGCATAGCCAATGCCTTTAGCCCCTGCTGTGATGAGAACGAGCGTCATTTTCGCACGCCAACCGACGCTCCCGCCGCATCTGGGCGTGGCAAAGCGCTGTGACCTTGGGCGATACGGGTCAGGTTAGCTTCAATCGCAGCGCTTGGCGCAGAAGGACGGCGCGTTTCCAAGCTTACGTGGATCAACATATGCTCTCCCGTCGCCAAGAGGCGCGCCCCGTCATACATTTCATGCCACAGGTGCATTTTCTTACCGTCGCCCAACAAGACCTGCGTGCGTACCTCGATGCGCGTGCCCGCGTGGACCTCGTCGATATGGCGGATATGAGTTTCGGCGGTGAAATAACTGCCGCCCGTCGCGATGTAATCCGCGTCGCAGCCCACCAGCTCCATAAAGCGATCCGTGGCATCGCCGAAAGCCTGCAGATAGCGCGCTTCGTTCATGTGGCCGTTGTAATCGGTCCAATCGAGGGGAACCGTACGTTTCGATGTGACCACATGCTGGGTCGGATCTATGTCTGCAGCCATTGCGTCCATGCCGCTGAGCGCCGCGAGTGTTTGATCGTGGGCCTTCGTGGTCGCACCCGCCCCCCAATTGCCCGCGCGCAGCGAACGGATGATGCCAACGAGATTGCTATCGCGCACGCGCTCAAGGTCACGCGGACTGAGTGCACCGGACTGCGTATCACATTGATCGCCCACCATTTCGACAAAATCATCTGTAAGATCAGGCACATCCATCAGTTTCGTCCAAGGCCATTTGAGGCAAGGGCCGAACATCGCAAGCATTGCACGCATACCGCCTTCGCCGCCCGCAAGGTGGAAGGTTTGCATCGTGCCCATCTGCGCCCAGCGAAGGCCGGGGCCGTAGGCGATTGCTGCATCGAGTTCCTCTGCGGTAGCGACCTCATCCTTAAGCAGCCAGAGCGCTTCGCGCCAAAGCGCTTCTTGTAGGCGGTCGGAGAGGAAGCCTTCGATCTCGACACGACAATGAAGCGGATGCATGCCGATGGAGCTGTAAAGGGCCTTGGCTTTTTCAATATTAGCAGAGTCAGTTTTCTGGCCTGCAACCAGTTCGACCAGAGGCAACAGATAGACCGGATTGAATGGATGCGCGACGATCAATCGTTCGGGGTATTGCAGTTGGCTTTGCAGATCAGTCGGCATAATGCCGGAGGTTGAGGACGCGATGATGCCCGTTGAGTTGGCGGCCTCAATCTCTGCATAGACGCTGTGTTTTACATCCAACCGCTCAGGCACAGCTTCGACGATCAGATCGCAGCCTGAAACAGTATCTGAGATTTTGTTACAATGGGTTAGCGAGCCTTCTTTAGGCAGCTCGACATCAGTTAACCCTGGCAAAGCGCGACGTGCATTTTCAAGAACGGAGCCGATCTTGCGCTCGGAATCCGGATCAGGATCATAGAGACGCACATTCCAGCCGTTCAACATGAAACGAGCGGCCCAACCGCCCCCAATGACGCCGCCACCGACGATTGCTACACCTCTAGTCATGCCTTGATCCTATTTCTGAAGAACGTCTTCTAATTGAATGACATCATATCCATTTTTAGAGAGTACAACTTCCGCCTTGGCGCGCTCTTTCGCATTAATGCGCGGGGTGCGCGCCAAAATCCAGCCGGTTGTTCCTTTCGGGCTGCCCACCACCGCGAGGCTGTAATCAGGGGCCACATAGAGCACCCAATAGTCGCCACGCGCGAAGGGAAGCCAAGGCACAAAGTTCACCGACAAGCGCCCCGGCGCTTCGACACGAGCACTTCCGTCTGCAACCTCAACCTTGCCGTTTAGGGTGCTTTTGCGGCACGTGTTGAGCACCCGCACATCGCCGTCTGCACGCATTGAATATTCGGCCGTGACCCCGACACATCCGCGTTCAAACCGGTTCGGAAAACGGGCAATTTCATACCATTTCCCAAGATATTTTTTCAAATCCAGCCCCGCCTGAACTGCCATTGGAACAGAGCGGTCACGGTAGTTCGCTGCTTCGGCTTGAACCGCAAAACTGATGAAGGCCGCCGCGATGAGGGTGTTAAGAATAATACGCATGATAATACCTTTAGGTAGCAGGTGCGCGTTTGGTGAGGCCAAGCTTTTGCCGCACAGCCTCAGGTCCGATGACGCGCGCGCCCATGTTTTCGATAATTGTCACTGCGCGATCAACCAATTGTTCATTTGTTGCGAGCACACCTTTTTCGAGCCATAGATTGTCCTCTAATCCGACCCGTACATTGCCCCCTGCCAAGACCGATGCTGCGACATATGCCATCTGATTACGACCTAGACCAAAGCCGCTAAACGTCCAATCGTCGGGAACATTATTCACCATTGCCATGAATGTATTTAGATCATCAGGTGCGCCCCAAGGCACTCCCATGCACAGCTGCACAAGCGCCGGGCTATCAAGCACGCCGTCTGCAACCAATTGTTTTGCATACCAGAGATGTCCAGTGTCAAAAGCTTCGATTTCAGGCTTCACACCAAGCTTGGTCATCATACCACCCATTGCCGTTAACATGCCCGGGGTATTTGTCATGACGTAGTCAGCTTCCGCGAAATTCATTGTGCCGCAATCCAAGGTGCAAATTTCCGGCAAACACTCAGCGATATGAGCCACACGTTCGCTTGCGCCGATCATGTCTGTGCCTGCGGCTGTTGGAAAAGGCTTCTCTGCACTGCCGAAAATGATGTCGCCACCCATGCCTGCGGTCAGGTTTAGAATCACGTCCACGTCTGCATCGCGGATACGGTCTGTGACCTCGCGGTAGTAGGTAAAATCACGCGAAGGTGCGCCGCTTTCAGGATCGCGCACATGGCAATGTGCAACAGCAGCCCCTGCTTTGGCAGCCGCGATGGCGCTATCGGCGATCTGTTTGGGGGAACGTGGAACATGGGGGCTGCGATCTTGCGTCCCGCCCGACCCTGTCACGGCGCATGTGATAAATACTTCGCGGTTCATTGTGAGAGGCATAGGCTCAAGCTTTCCAGAAATGATTTGGGCCACGTTGCCGCGAAACGCCAAGATGCGAAACCACAAAAACGACGTCGCTTGGCGCTTTGCCCTTTTATGACGAAATGTGGTGCGCAAATTGTAAAGGCGGGCTGTCGTTTAGTGCGCTTTTGAGTAGTAGATCTGAATTCTGGCCGGATGACGATATTGCGGCCAAGGCTGTTTACGGCTGACGCTCAAGCTCGAGCAAGGCGCGTTTGCGCCACAAGCCGCCCGCATATCCGGTCAAGGATCCATCCGCGCCGATCACACGGTGGCAGGGGATCAGAATTGCGATTTGATTGGCACCGTTCGCGCGCGCAACCGCCCGCGTCGCGGTCGGATTGCCCAACGTTATCGACAAATCCCCGTAGCTGGTCGTTGTGCCAAAGGGCAACTTGAGCAAGGCGGTCCAAACGCTTTTGGTGAAATCTGTCCCGTGCAACACCATCGGAATGGAGAAATTTGAGAGCGACGTCGCGAAATAGGCCCCGAGTTGATCGTGCAAATTGCGTGTGATCTGGGTTTGACCCGTTGCAATGGATCCCAAAGACGCGCCCAATTTACGCAGCTCTTTTGGCAGCTCTTTACGATCTGCGAATTCAAGTAAGTGCAAATGGGTCGCGTCACACACAGCGACCATCGTGCCAACTGGCGTTTCAATCGGGTGCGCGAACAGCTTGGCCGCCCCTTTTTGCGTTCCCATCCAGTGACTAAGCGTCCTAGAAAAATCCTGTGCGCTTTTAAATGCGGGCTCGACCTTTGGGGTTGGTACTGATCCTAAATCAAAGCCGAGCTGCTCCATCGCTCAATACACCTGCGGATGCTGGCGGTGCGCCTGGTTGAGATCGTCAAGCACCTCTTGGCTGAGAGTCACATCGACGGATCCAAGCGCATGTTTGAGTTGAGTCGTGCGCGTTGCCCCGAAGATCGCGGATGCCATAAAGGGCCGTGTGCGACACCACGCGAGTGCCATATGAACTGGATCCAGCCCATGTTTTTGCGCGATTGCAAGATAGGCATCGACGGCAGGGAAGACACGGGCCGTGACACGTCCGCCAAGCCCATCTGACACGCTTAGGCGAGACCCATCGGGCACAGCTCCACCTTGATATTTTCCGGTTAGCAAGCCCGTTGCCAAGGGGGAAAAAGCCAGCAAGCCGACGTTTTCGTTCACACTGAGTTCTGCGAGGTCGGTGTCATAGAGCCTACAGAGCAGCGAATATTCGTTTTGGATCGATGCGACGCGCGGGCCAAGACCTGCTTCGGACAGGCGCAACCACTCGGATGTGCCCCACGCGCTTTCATTGCTGAGACCGAACGAACGAATTTTCCCAGCATCTACAGCGGCTTGCAACGCTTCAAGCGTTTCGATCATATGATCTAAGATTGCGGCGCGGTTCTGCTTCGAGGGATCAAAGGTCCAATTCTGGCGAAACATGTAGGAGCCACGATTGGGCCAATGAAACTGGTAAAGATCAATGTAATCCGTCTGCAAACGTTCCAGCGAACCGTCGATCGCTTCAGGAATGCTGGCTGCGGAAATGCCCGCTTTGTTGCGAATATGATCCCAACCATTGCCGGAGTGTTTTGTCGCGACGATCACATCATCGCGCCGCCCTGTCTTCGCGAGCCACGTGCCAACAACGCGTTCGCTGTCACCCTGCGTCTCAGCGCTGATTGGATTAACCGGATACATTTCCGCGGTGTCGAGAAAATTCAAGCCCGCATCGAGCGAGATATCAATCTGCTCATGCCCTTCCGCTTCGGGCGTTTGGGTGCCGAAGGTCATCGTCCCAAGGCATAGCTCAGGCACGATGATTCCAGTTCTGCCAAGCGGGTTCATTTTCATATTAACACTCCGGTTCGTCAAATTTTATAAATCGTACGCTATTGATCTTGAGTCAAAAAGTTTAAAGACTCTTCCAATTAGCTATCGCATGCTGCGAGAAACAGTGTTGTGAGTGCCATCGTAAATGTGATCTTAAGATTGATCATTTTGGATCTCCTGATGGTCTAAAAATTCAAAAAACTATGGGGCAGCCTACTTCTGACGACAAGCGATTCTGCCGCGTTGGGCAGTGCTATTTGCGCCGAACCCGCGGGATACGGCTGTTGGTGAGTTCGTATTCGGCGTCGGGATGCGGGGGTTGGCCATGGTTTACTTGCCAGTAAGAAAAACCGCCGAGCCTGAGGAAGGTCGGGATCGCCAAGATCAGACCCACCACGAAGCCACCCGCATGTGCCCAATAGGCGACGCCGCCAAAATCAGGATCAGACGCCACACCATTGCCGACCTGCAGCGCAAACCACACGCCCAACATGATCCACGCGGGAATCGGGAAAATGCGGAAGAAGACGATTAAGATCAGCAGGATATCGACCTTCGCTTTTGGGAAAAGCAACAAGTAACCTCCCATTACACCCGCGATTGCACCTGAAGCGCCGATGGTGACGATGGTTGAAATTGGCTCGACGATCCATTGCGCGAGGGCTGCAAAAACGCCGCTGACAAGATAGAAAACAAGAAAACCGATATGGCCCATTTCATCTTCGATATTGTCACCAAATATCCACAAAAACAGCATGTTACCGCCGATGTGCATAATGCCACCATGCAAAAATTGCGAGGTCACAAGCGTATAATAATCCTGCCCGCGCGAGATATGAAGCGGCACCATGCCCCAGTCATAATAAAACGCATTCAGCTCGCGCCCTTCCCCCAGCGAGAGATTGAACAAAAGAAAAATTAGCACGTTGATGGCGATCAGCGTGTAGGTGACATAGGGTGCGCGCCCCGACGGGTTATGGTCGCGAATTGGAAGCATTTGGGCAGGCTGGAGTTTGCCCACCCAAAGGTCAAGCGATTAGGTATCAGGCGCGCTTTTAGCGAGGAGCGCGGCATTGCCGCCAGCTGCGGTTATATCGACGCAAAGGTGCTGTTCTTCGAGGACGTATCCGGCGTTTGGCAAGCCGGTAAGGAGTGGAAGGATAGCGCCTGTGCGAGCGGCCAGTGCTTGTGCGATGTCGCGTTTTTGCGTGAGGTTACCCCAGAAGATCACGCCTGAAATGCCATTGAGGTTTATTAAATCGCCCGTAGCGATGATGGCACGTCCGCCTAATGCTTTAACGTCCTCCGCTTGGTTCTTTGCCGCGTTTGCCCCGGCCCCATGCATAGAAATGGCGCGCGCGCGTGGCGGCTGATTTGGTTAAGCTCCCCCGTGGGATCTAGTAGGATGGTTTTGTGGATCTTGTGCGGCGTATGTTCGGCCTTGATTGCTGGAAATTTTGACTATCTGTTGAAGGTGCGCGTCAGCGATATGAGCAGCTATCGGCAGATCTTAGCGGAGAAGCTTTCGACACTGCCCCATATCTCGAACACCTCGACCTATGTGGCGATGCAGACCGTGAAAGAAGACAGCAGCGAGACGTTTTAGGTGATCACAATTGCGTGGCGCTGAGAGGCACCATCTTGACAGGATGCGCATTCACGCCATCCTCTATCTCGTGAAAAACCTTACCCTCTCCGCTTTTCTCGTCGGTTTCGCCAGTTTTGCAGCCGCTGACTGCCCTGCCCCAACCGATCATCGCGCGTCTATGAAACGCTTGCTAGACGCCGTAAAAATTGCCCCAAATGAGACGGCGGCGGCACGGATTTCCAACGATATGTGGGCACTTTGGGCCGACGCTCCGGATGACAGGGCCCAGCAAATGTTGGACGACGGGATGGCGAGGCGTTCCAGTTTTGATTTTGACGGCGCGATCAAAGCATTCGAGCAATTGATTGCCTACTGTCCAGACTACGCCGAGGGCTACAATCAGCGCGCATTCGTGCTGTTTTTGCGCGAAGACTATGAACCCGCCTTGACCGATTTGGACCGTGCGATTGACCGATCCCCGACACATATCGCCGCAATTGCAGGCAAGGCGCTGACCTTGATCGGGCTAAAACGCGATGCAGACGCGCAGAAAGTTTTACGAAAGGCTTCAGCGCTTAATCCCTGGTTGAAAGAGCGCCAGTTTCTGACCGGCGATGCGCCCACTGCAGAAACAGATCTTTAGACGCGTTATCCGCATTTTCGGCTTTGAAACGCATTGTGATCGCCATTGTGTGGCGTTAAAGATTGCGTCAGGACTTTTGTGAAGCAGCAAAGGACTATGTGGGCGTGGTGGAATGGTAGACACACCAGACTTAAAATCTGTTGGGCGAATGCCCGTGGGGGTTCGAGTCCCCCCGCCCGCACCATTGATTTGAACCTCAATTTTGAACATCGCCCCCGCGCGTGCGGCGATGTCTGTCGAAGGATACTGTTATGACCAAGATGTTGCCTGAAAACCTGCGCTCCCGTCAGTGGTTCAACAATCCTGAAAATCGTGAAATGACAGCGCTCTATCTTGAACGGTATCTGAACTACGGGCTGACCCGCGAAGAGCTACAAAGCAACAAGCCGATCATCGCGATTGCGCA
>Ga0115564_10000097_pt1 | contig 86228 bp, 79 predicted proteins | sample COGITO_mtgs_1105_7_FD_88680 | JGI IMG/M metagenome (GOLD analysis project Ga0115564, IMG submission 88680) | Pelagic marine microbial communities from North Sea - COGITO_mtgs_110523 | ecosystem: Environmental > Aquatic > Marine > Epipelagic | place: Germany:Helgoland, sampling site Kabeltonne...
AAGCGGGGATCCCAATCGGCCGCTTTCCAAAGGACGGGATAGAGCACGATCGCAACCCCAAGGATCACGATGTGCTGGACCCAGACGAACAGTAGCACCGAGCCAAAGAGCCAGACCATCGCATACATGATGGGCAGGCCCAAAAGCTTGGGCGGGCGCACGAGGCCGAGGAAGAGAGGCGAGCGCTCAGCCACCAGCAAAGACCGCAGCAACTATGGTAGGTGCAGCCGCAACACCGGCGATGCCGACGAGAACCCAGAGTGCCTGGCGCAGATCGATGATGTTGAAGAACCAGCTGAGAAAGACGCCAAGCACGGCCAGCGTGGCGATCACGACGCCAAGTGGCCCGGTCAGCGCATCGACGATGCCCTGCAGAAGGCTCTGAATTGGTGAGAGGTCGATGCTTTGCGCAAGTGCAGGGTCTGCGATCAGTAAGAACAGCGCCAAAGATGCCGTGAACAGGGATGTCAGATGTCTCATGGGTTTGTTCCTTCCAGTCGAGCGACCACCGCCATGACGCGGGCCACATGATTTTGGGTTTCTCGGTAAGGGGGGATACCGCCATATTGGCGCACGGCGTCGGGGCCGGCGTTGTAGGCTGCCAAGGCAAGTCGCGGGTCGCCGAACAGCTCCAGCATCATTGCGAGATAGCGGGCGGAACCATCGAGGTTCTGCAGCGGATCACGCGGATCGACACCAAGATCGCGGGCGGTTGCAGGCATCAGCTGTCCAAGGCCAATTGCGCCCGCGCTGGAAACCGCATTCTGGCGGTAGGCGCTTTCAATCTCGATGTTTGCACGAAACAAAGTGACCCAATCGGTGACGGAAAGACCGGCACGGCGCAGGCCAGGGTGACTGCTATAATGCAAGGCCGTTGTTTCGATAGCAGATAGAACATCGGCACGGGGGAGCGGAGCGGGACGGGCAATAGAGGCAACGCGAACCTCTTCAGGCGCAACCGACTCCTCTGTTTCGCCCAGTATCGTCAGCCCATCAGCTGCCGAGCCTAGCCCAACACCGTCATTGTAGTTGCGCGCAAAACTGCTCTGGGATCGTGAAGGAGAAAGGGTGCCATCGCCTTCCATGACCAGCACCATTTGTGCCGGAGCAGCAGTCGCAAGAAAAACAATAAGAAGACTAGTTACTTCTGCTCTTGTCAGGTGTCGGAAGCTTGTGGGCCGTGCGTTGACCTTCAAAGAGCGGCACATCGGCGTGCGGGAAACCAATCCCAATAAAGAAGGAGATGACGCCGGTAATTGTTTTAAACTCGCGGATCTTGATGTCGCTCGTTGTGTTGCGCGCAGTGACCAGCAGCTTTTCCATGCCATCATCCGAAACAGCCCGCATGATCCAGACCCCATAGTAGCTGGGGCCTTTCTTATGCGCGGACTCTTGGCAGAGGATTTCGGCATTATAGCCGTCCTCCACGAGTTCGCGGAACCTCGCTTCCGTGACCACATTTGGTGCTTCAATTTCCCAGTTCATGGCCCGGCTAGCGCTTTCTACAAAGGCGTAACCCCAGGCATTCCTACTTGAAGCCCAGAGATACGATAGTATATTAACAACCACAAGGTATATTTATGTGTCGCGGCTGTAGTTTGGTTGCGCACCCATTAGGCATGCACAATGGATTCAATCAAGGAAATATGGGGTTCAAGAAACCTCCGGTTGTACAGTTCTACCACTACGTGGGCTATAGTATTGTGGGTCGCCTCGGTGAGCGGGGCAGGGGCTGAAACCTGCATCGCACCGGCTCGGCCGTTTGTTCCAAGTGATCCTAAATCGGTTCAGGAGTACCGGGACCTCATTCAGCGAGACTTTGAATCTTATATCCAAGACACTCAGGAGCACTTTCGCTGCTTGGATGACGAGAGAGCTCGCGCATTCGAAGAGGCGCGCGAAGTCAGTGGCGAGTATGGGGCGTTCTTGGACCGCGTCACACAATGACATGTTCTGCCTCTGGCTCTTGTGTGATTTCGAAACCGCGAACATGTACATCGCCATAATATCTAAATTTTAGATAATCTATATTGTAGATTAGCGACGTCGCAAGAGGTTTGTGACGCGTGGCAAAAACAATCAGAAGTTCAGGACACAAGGCGTTGTGCGAAGCTTTGATAGCGGCGAGGCGGGCGGTCGGCCTGACGCAGGCGGAGCTAGCCTTTAAACTAAATTGCCATCAATCATTCGTGGCGCGGTTGGAGAGTGGTGAACGCCGGATCGACGTGGTTGAACTGGTTGTTTTGGCAAGAGCACTAAGCACCGATGCGGAGGATATTGTGAAGCTGGTAGACGGTGCGACGGAGCAAGACCACAGGATCTAGCTATTGGCTAGTATATGGAAATTCACTTTGACGAACCGCCACTTAGTGCCTAGCGATCAAGGCCGCCGGCGATGTTGAAGAAAATGCGATCAACATCATCGTTCTTTTCGAAAAGCCAAAGATCCGAGCATTCTCCGTTGCTCCATTGATAGATCAAACCGCATGTACTTTGCGTTTTACGATCAACAATTCTTCCAATGGCTACACCTTCCAAGTTCTCAAAATCAGTAAATGACATGATGTATTTCACTAACCTTGGAGGTCGGTTATTCGCAAAGCGAACATAAGAAGAACTCAAATTTTGGGAGGAAGCTGACAACAGGAGGCAAACTAAAGATTCCCAAAGGCAGTCTTCAAAACGGCCACCCACCCTTTTTGAGTTGAAGGCTATTTATAACCGGCACGCCAAAATTCTTAGCAGCTTTTGGTGATCGCCATCGAAGTTCCGAATGCCTTCGGCGAGTTTCTCTGTAGCCATGGCGTCCGCGTTCATACCCCACAAGAAGGAAGCATGATCTTGAGCTATTACTTTGACAGACGGCACTGTATCTGGTGACAACGCTTGGCTTAGAACGTCAGTTTCGTTGTTTAGGGCCTCAAGCAGTTTGGGCGCAATGGTAAGTCTGTCACATCCAGCCAAGGCCTTGATTTGATCGACCGTTCGGAATGATGCACCCATGACGACAGTGTTGATGCTGTTTGATTTGTAGTAGTTGTAAATTGCCTTGACGGACTGCACACCGGGATCTTCATCCGGCGCGTAGTTTTCTACGCCTTGCGCTTTCTTGTGCCAATCAGTGATCCTTCCAACAAACGGCGAAATCAAGAACGCTCCAGCATCAGCGCAGGCTATCGCTTGTTCTAAAGAAAAGATCAAAGTCAGGTTACAATCGATACCTTCTTTCTGAAGATGCTCCGCCGCGCGAATACCTTCCCAAGTGGAGGCAAGCTTGATCAAAATCCGGTCCTGACTAACGCCGCGACACTCGTAATCTGCGATGATTTCTTTCGCTCGGCGAATGGACGCATCTGTGTCGAAAGACAGGTTGGCATCGACTTCTGTTGAAACTCTACCCGGGACGAGCTTGGCAAGTTCTGCCCCAACACTTACGGTTAAAATGTCGCAAAGCTTAGCAGCGTCGTACCCTTTCGATTTCGCATTAGCCAAGTCGCTAGCGATCAGATCGTCGGCGTCATCGCCGTTCAAAGCTGCAAGGATTAGCGAAGGATTGGTTGTACAATCGATGGGCTGGTGTTTTTTAACAGCTTCCGTTTCGCCAGTGTCAGCGACAACAATAGTCATGTCTCGGAGTTGGTTTAAGACGCTTGTCATGATTTTGTATCCCTTAGGCCTTCTTGCCGGTGAGTTTGGATCTAGCGACCGCAACAATGTTTTTTGCCGTGAGACCAAAATGTTCATAAAGGTGTTCTGCACTTGCCGAAGCGCCGAAGGTATTTACACCGATCATGTTGTCTTCGGAGCCAACATAGCGGCCCCATCCAAAGGAACTTGCTGCTTCAATGGCGATGCGAGGCGCTGCACCAAGTGTTGAGTCTTTGTAAGCTTTAGGCTGTGCATCAAATAGCTCCCAGCATGGAAGTGACACCACAGCAGCAGAGAGACCCTCTTCAGCCAAACGTTCGGCCGCATCTACAGCGATTGAAACTTCTGAGCCCGTAGCGATGAGTGTGATATCACGGTTTTCAACTTCTCTCAGGACATAGCCGCCCTTGGCTGTGAGGTTCTCAGTACTCGGGGTCAAGCGAACTTGCGGCACGCCCTGACGCGAAAACGCAAAAAGTGACGGGGCAGGGGGACCAGTTAGAGCCGCTTCATAGGCTTCCATCGTCTCGATAACATCAGCTGGCCGAAATACATTCAGGCCCGGTATCGCGCGGAGGCTTGCGAGATGTTCAACGGGTTGGTGTGTTGGGCCGTCTTCGCCAAGCCCGATGCTGTCATGGGTCATTACGTATAGGACCCGCGTCCCCATCAAAGCGGACAATCGGATTGCGTTACGCATGTAATCTGAGAACACTAGGAAGGTGCCACCATAGGGGATGAAACCGCCGTGCAATGCGAGACCGTTCATCGCGGCGGCCATCGCAAATTCGCGCACGCCGTAGTTGATGTAGCGCCCCGATGCGTGTTCGGTGAACATCGTTTGTGTCGCAGCCGTCTTGGTCAGATTGGACCCTGACAGATCAGCTGATCCGCCAATGAGTTCTGGCAATTGATGTGTTAGCACTTCCAAGGCCATTTGGCTTGCCTTGCGTGTTGCAACATTTTGTGGTGCGTCAATCCAACCTTCTTTAGTAGTTTTGATCGACGCCGCGACTGAAGCAGTAAGCTCTCCATCAAATCTGCGACAGAACTCAGACAGGTCATTTGAAGGCAGTTCTTCACGCCTCTTGAGCCAAGCTTGTCGATCAGACGCGCCACGAGATCCTATGTCTCGCCATGCGTCCAAAACGTCCGGCTCAATTTCAAAGGCTGCGGTGGGCAAGCCAAGGGTATTCTTAGCCGTTGCAGCCTCCTCGGCACCGAGTTTGGAGCCATGGATTCCAGACGTGCCTGCTTTCGTTGGTGCACCAAATCCAATTGTAGTCCTGAACATCACCAAAGAAGGGCGTGATGTCTCGGCTTTTGCTGCTGCCAAGGCGTCGTCAATCTCGGAATGGGTGTGCCCGTCTGCCTCCAGAACATGCCATCCAAGTGCTTTGTACTTTGCAGCCGTATCTTCAGTGAAAGCGATGTCTGTATCACCATCGATGGTGATCCCATTCATGTCGTAGAGAACATTCAACTGGCCAAGCCTCAGATGGCCGGCGAACGAAGCCGCTTCCTGACCGACCCCTTCCATCAAGCAACCGTCTCCGGCAAAGACCCACGTGCGGTGATTGCATAGCTCTTGTCCGAACTCATCTCGCAAGCGCCTTTCAGCCAAGGCCATTCCGACTGCTGTCGCAAAGCCCTGTCCGAGGGGACCAGTTGTTGTCTCGACGCCGGGGGTATGGCCAACTTCCGGGTGCCCTGGTGTTTTCGAACCGGCCTGACGGAACTCTTTGATGTCCTCTAGTTCAACGCCTGGAACACCAGTAAGATACAGAAGCGAATACAGAAAAATTGACGCGTGTCCGTTGGACAGGACAAGTCTGTCGCGGTCGGGCCACTTTGGGGTCGCGGCATCAAAGCGGAGGTAATTCGCGTATAACACGGATGCAATATCGGCCATCCCCATTGCCGCACCTGGATGACCATGACCTGCTGTCTCAACCGCATCAATTGCGAGGCCTCGGATACAGTTGGAGAGTCTACCAAAGCTGACTGATCGGCGCGTTATCGTGTCCATAGTTTTTCCTGTCGTGTCGTTTATGCGTGAACCGCAACCGTCCGCTCGGCCGATTCTGCTGGGTTCTCGTAATGCGCGCAGAAGCGCTGGTATCGTGCGTTATGGAGAGCCGTTGCCTTCGGATTGGGAACAACGATGCTTGCGCTGCGCACCGCATCATTCGTTGCCAGCGGGAACGCGTCACCCAATGGAGTTGCAGCAGATATTGCGGCTCCTAGCAAAACAGGTTCGGGGGCATTTGCAACGATCACGTTACATCCTGTTGCGTCGGCATAAAGTTGAACCAACAGTTTCGAATTGGCATGGCCACCGCTCAGATGAAGCTTATCAATAGGCACGCCTTGATTGCGCATCGCGTCGATAATCTGCCGCGTGCCGTAGGCGATACTGGCGCAAGCTGCCCAGTACACTTTTCGAAAGGTGTCTTCGGGGTCCTCGAGCGTCAGCCCTGTAATCGCGCCGCGAAGGTCAGGGTCAGCAATAGGTGATCTGTTCCCAATGAAGTCGGGCAGTACCATCACGTCGCCTGCTTGATCAGGGTTTTGCGCCATCCGCGTCAGCAGATCGTCCGATAATGGACCATGGGGCGCATCGCCATATGCGCTGGAAGCGGCAAACAATGCGATGATCTGGTCAAGCATTGCACCGGTCGCACTTTGCCCGCCCTCTAGCGCATAAAAACCGTTATGAACCGCGCCATTGTAAGGGCCCCAAACGCCAGGCACCTCGACACGTTCTTGGGTCAGCGCGATGTGGCAATTGGAAGTCCCAGCAATGAGTGCAAGGCGCGTGTTCAGGGCGTCATCCGCAAACAGTCCTGACGTTCCAAGGGCGCCTGCATGTGCGTCAATCAACCCAACGGCGACCTGACAACTTGTTGTCAGCCCAAGGTCATCTGCGGCGACAGCCGTGAGAGGTCCGAGGGCCTCACCAATCTGGGATGCTTTGGCAGGTAGTGCGGCGCGTTCCGCGAGATCGGAAAGGCCGACTTGGTCAAAAAATTGCTCGTTCCAGCAGTCATGGTCGGCGTCATAGGTCCATTTGCACCCAACGGTACAGATGGACCGCTTGTCGATACCCGTCGACCGCAACCCCAAGAAATCAGCCAGATCCCCCGCGTAGCCAAGTCGTTTCCAAACGTCAGGACGGTTGCGTTTGACCCACATCAGCTTTGGAACTTCCATCTCGACCGAAATGGCACCACCAAGGTTTTTCAAAACGGTCGACCCGGTTGCATTGCAGATGTTTGTCTCTGCGCCTGCGCGGTGGTCCATCCACATGATGATATTCCAGTTTTCGTCGCCATCGCTGACCGGCAAGGGCGCGTGGTCTTGATCCAGCAGGACCAGCGAACAGGTCGCACTGTAAGACAGGCTCAGCACATCGGCCGGATCAACATTCGCATCTGCGACTGCTTGTTTTGTCGCAACGCGGATCGCAGACCAGATGTCTGTTGAGGATTGTTCTACATGATCAGGGGCGGGCCGATTGATTGCAATCTCTTGCTTGGCAGTACCCAGCAACGCTCCTGTCACATCAAACACCCCGCACCTTGCACTGCCCGAGCCAACATCAATTCCGAGAACATAGGTCATGCGAACTTCCTTTATGTTTTCGACTGGAATGGCGCGCGCAGGATCATGACAAGGATCAGGAACCCGCCCCAAGCCGCTGTCGCCAAGTGTTGGCTTGCTCCCATCAGGTTCATGCCGGATGCAATGACCTGCAGACTGATCAATCCTACCGCCAAAGGCAGTACGCGCCCGAAGCCACCAAATGGATTAGCGCCAGCCAAGAAACAGGCAAGAATCGTGATCAGTAGGTAGCTTTCGCCATGACCAACACGCACCGAGTTGAAGCGTGCGAGCATCAGAAAGCCAGCTAGCCCGGATAGGGCACCTGAAAGACCATAGACCCAAACCAGAACTCGGTTCACATCAATGCCAGAAAACATTGTTGCTTTGGGGTTGGAACCAACCATATGGATCGAAAACCCAAGCTTCGTGAACTGCATGATGTAGAAGCATATCGCGACCGCGATCAGGAAGATCAGCATCGGGATCGGGATACCAAGCCATGTGCCATGTCCGACTGTCTCAAACACTGCCGGCATGCCTGAAATATCAGCACCTCGGGTCAACAACTCGCCTAAACCGCGCAAAAAGATCATCGCGCCAAGTGTCACGAGAATAGGGTGGGCAACAACATAGGCGACCATAGCTCCGACTAACATACCGATACCGAGGCCTATGGTGACGCTGATCAGCAAGGCGATTGGCAATGCCGCAGCGCCGTTTTCAGCCAAGAATTTTTGGACGACAAAAGCAGCAGCGAGCCCGCAGATATTTGCCGTAAATGTCACGGCGAGGTTCAGGCCGCCTGCGATAATAGGTATGAACATGGCGAGGGTTAGCAGGCCAAGTTCCGGCAATTGAAACGCCATCGAGCGAAAAATGCCTGGTGACAGGAAGTTGGGTGTGATGACCGCGAAGACGAGAATCGACAGAATCAAAAATGCGATCATCGCCGAGAGTTCGATCCGATCGGTGGACCAGCCTTGGATAAGCTTACGCATTGTTTTGGCCCTCTTTGGCTGACTTGCGGGATTGCGGAAGGATTCGGTCAAGATTTGTCGCCGTGATCGCGCCTAAGATGATGGCGCCGACGATCATCTTGAATGCGAATGGGGAGATCCCAAGAAGGTTGAGGCCGTTTTGGATGAGCGCCAGAAGCATGACGCCTAAAACCGAACCTAAGACTGTGCCACGACCACCGCCAAGTACGGCTCCACCAAGTACGACAGCTGCCAGAATGTCCAACTCACGACCATAAAGTGCGTTCGGTACGACTTCCCGGACGATGTGGGCCTGCATAAGCCCCGCGATACCAGCACAAAGGCCGAGCCAGCCGTACGCAAAGCCCTGGATCAAAGCGACGTTGATACCTGACCTACGCGCTGCGTCTGGGTTGGAACCGAAGCCGTAAATCTGGCGTCCAAAGCCCGTTTTAGCCAAGAGGAACCATGTGGCAAAAACCATGAACAGCATGACCAGAACAGGCAGATAAAGTGTTGCGGACCCGCGTTCGAGTTCGATGCTAAAAATCGCCACGCGACTATAAAGCCAATCGGGGATTGTATAGATTGAGCGACCGCGAGATAGATACATCAACAACCCAAAGAACAGGTTGAACGTACCGATAGTCACGATGATCGACACGATACGGAAGCGATGGATGAAGAGTGCGTTGATCAAGCCAAGGCTGATCCCGGTTGCCGCTGCCAAGAACAAACCAATTGCCCAGTTGCCGCCACCCATCGAGACGAGGAGCGTTACGACAATGTATTGAACAACCGATGCAGCGACGGAGAATGATATATCGATGCCACCGGCGACAAGGACAACAACAAGTCCAACGGCAAAGATGATGTTCACTGATTGGTTGTTAAGCAGGTCAAACAGATTCTGGACAGATGCAAAGCTGTCCGTGCTGATCGTTAGAAAGACAGCTAATACGACGATCAGAAGCCCTAAGATGCCTTCGGCTGAAGAGAATGCCCTACGCATTGATCATCTCCTCCAATTTTTCTTCTTCGACAGAGGAAGGTGTTAGGTCTTGATGGGTTTTGCCTCCACGCAAAATTAGAACGCGATCCGCATGTGTGTGGATCTCGCTGGCCTCGTCACTGATTAAGATGATGGCCATGCCCTTGGCGGCAAGACCGCGAACAATTTCAAAGATGCCCGCTTTTGCTCCGACATCGACGCCGACGGTCGGTGCATCGAGGATCAGCACCTTTGGGTTTGTCGCCAACCATTTGGCCAAGACGATCCGCTGTTGGTTGCCGCCAGAAAGAGATGAAACGGGCAAGTGAGGGTCGCTCACTTTCGTTTTCAACTGTGCAATCCAATTGTTACAAAGGGCGGTCAGGCGCGCAGGTGACAAGAAATAGGATGGTTTTGCAAGGTCATCGAGAACGGTAGAGGCCGTGTTTTTGACGATGGATTGGCTCTGAACCAACCCTAAATTGAGACGATCCTCTGACACGTAAGCGATACCAGCCGAGATCGCATCGCGACTGTTGCGAAACGTCACCGGTACGCCGTCAATGAGTATGGTGCCTTCATCGGGCTGAGTCATGCCAAACAATGAAAGGGCAATTTCTGTCCGACCGGATCCCATGAGGCCGGTAAGACCAAGGATTTCGCCGCGATGGACGGAAAATGAAATGTCGTCGTATTCACCATGTCGGCTCAGGCCGCGAAGCTCGATCGCTGTATCACCAAAGTCCTGCACACCGCGTGCTGTTTCGTTCAAATCCATGCCAGTCATCAGGGTGGACAGTTTTTTCTGTGTCATTCCTTCGGTGGGATAAGACCCCACGAATGCACCGTCTCGCAGAACGGTTACACGCTCGCAGACATCCAGAACTTCTGCCAATCGGTGGCTGACAAACACGATCGAAATACCGTCTGCAGACAATTTGCGCACGATCGCCAGCAGAGATTGCGTCTCCTTGCGGGTCAAAGATGCAGTCGGCTCATCCATAAAAATGATCCGTGCATCTGCGTCTAAGACGCGACAAATCGCAACGAGTTGTCGTTTCGCGATGCTGAGATCGCCCAGCTTTGCGTTCGGGTCCAGCTTAACGCCGAGGCGCGTGATGATCTTGGATGCCCGCGCGATCTTCCGTGTGGTGTCTCTGAATGCAAAGGGCGACGCAACGAAGCTGTCAAATGTGATGTTCTCTGCAACGGTCAGGTCAGGGAACAAGGCGAGATCCTGCCAAATGACATGAACGCCGTGGCTTTTTGCATCAGTCGGGGTCACGCGCGAAGAGGGATCGCTATCATAGAAGCTGATTTTTGCGCCGGGCTCTGGTTTATTTACCCCGTTTATGACCTTGATCAGGGTGCTTTTTCCGCACCCGTTCTCGCCAGCAAGGCAGTGAACTTCACCCACCTTGAGATCAAAAGAGACATCTTCAAGCGCGACGAATGCGCCAAATTTTTGGGTCACGTTGTGCGCTCTGAGTGCGTATTCTGCCATCAGTTTGTTCCATTATATCAATATTCCAGATCCATTTCGGGTCTGAAACACGACTTTGACATGTATCGAGATTGTTTATCGAGTGGAGCGCGTCAGGAAGACCGCGCTCCACTCCTCAGGAAGGGAGGACCCTGGACCGTTACAGGCCGAGTTCAGCCAGCCCGTCAACGGTGTCTTTGCTCAAAGCAAGCGGCTTGTTGGCGAAGATGTTGTTACCTTCAAGGGCAATCTGGCCAAGCAATGGCAAATCTGCGCCATCTGCGATCTCGCCGCCTTCAACGAGCATGTTGCCAAGCTCAACGAAGACTTTACCTGCCTCCAGTGGGCTCCAGACGAAACCGCCGGTGATGGCGTCATCATGAACAAGCTGACGACCCTGACCTGCAGAGAACAACCCGACCACTGCTACTTCGCCAGCAAGACCGCGCTCTTCAACCGCACGGGCTGCGCCAATTGGGCCCTGGCTGCCAAAAGCAAGAATGCCGGCAAGATCAGGGTTTGCACGCATCAGATCAAGAGTCGTGTTGCGGCTGTCATCAACGCTTTCGGCAACGCCAAAACGCTCAGCAACCTGCTCCATGTCGGGGCAGTTCTCTTCAAGATACGCAACTGCTGCATCTGCCCAAGCATTGTGGGCCGGAACAGTCAGGCCGCCAACGTAGACAGCATAGCCACCTTCACAACCTGTCGCTTCTTGGAAGAGCTCTGCGTGGGCTACACCAAGATCGTTGGAAGAGACGAGCTCGAAGTTGAAGTCGTTGTTCACAGTGTCCGGCGACTCATGTGTGATCACGACGATTCCTGCTTCACGTGCGCGCTCCAAAACGGGTTCGAGAACCTGTGCATCATTTGGGACGACGCCAATCACGTCAACGCCGCGTGCGATCAGATCTTCGATGGCACGCACTTGCAGGGCAGGGTCATCGCTTGTTGGACCAACCATAAAGGCGTTGACGCCAAGTTCCGCTGCACGTTCTTCGATGCCGGTTTCCATCGCATTGAACCATGGAATACCGCCGATTGACGACGACGCCGATTGTTGTTTCAGCGGATGCAGCAAGTGGTGCTGAAACGAAAAGAGCAGAGGCCGCAGCCGCGCTCATGAATTTTGAAATGCCTTTCATGGCTTCCTCCCTTGGACCTGCCTCCTGCAGGCTTATTTGCACAATCGATCACGCGTCAATGCACAATCGATTGCGCAACATTGCGCTGCAACGCTGAAAGTGTCAATGTCTTTTAACAGTTTAGAAAGAGTGCGCCCGTCAGATGGATCAAACGCCCAAGAAAACAACGATCTACGACCTTGCCGAACTGGCGGGGACGTCTGCAGGAACCGTCAGTGCTGTTCTGAACGGAAACTGGAGAAAGCGTCGAATCAGCGAAAAACTGGCCGATAAGGTGCGCCTTCTGGCCGACGAGCACGGCTATTCGCTAAACATGCAGGCCAGCACACTGCGCAAAGAGAAGTCGGGCATTATCGGGATGGTCGTTCCGATGTATGACAACCGATATTTCAGTTCGATTGCGCAAACGTTTGAGCGCATGGCGCGTGACGCGGGGTACTTTCCGATCGTCACATGTACGCAGCGTGATCCTGATCTTGAACTTGCTGCTGCGCGCACAATGCTCGCTTACCAAGTCGAGTACTTGATATGTACCGGTGCGACCGACCCAGATCGCATCCACGATCTTTGTGCGCCGGCTGGTGTTCCAACCCTGAACTTGGACTTGCCCGGAGAAAAGGCGTCGTCTGTTATCTCTGACAATTACGCTGGCGCATTTCAACTCACCCAAAAGATCCTTGCCGCGTCCGCTGGCACATCGCGAAATTCATTGTTCGTTGGTGGTCGTGATACAGATCACAACACGAAAGAACGCATTCGCGGTTTCGAGGATGCTCACGCAGAGATCGGAATCGAAGTTGCTGATCATCAAATTCTTGCCTGCGGATATGCGGCCGAAAAGGCGGCGTCAGCTATTGACGCAGCTCTTCAAAATGGTGGGGTCCAGCCAAACTTAATGTTTGTGAATTCGACGATCTCTTTAGAGGGGGTCGTGACGAGCCTTCGTCAAAACGGGCGATTTGACCATGATGAAATCGTGATTGGTTGCTTCGACTGGGATCCATTTGCGGCAATGCTAAACGACCGGATTTTTATGGTGCGCCAAGACGTCGATGGCATGATGGGCGCGTTGTTTCGTTTGATAGAGGAGGGTGGCAAGTCGGGCTGCCAAACCATCGAAATCGCACCGATTCTGTAACGAATTTTCTCACCTGCTCCAGACTCGAAAACTAACGCAGGAGCCGAGGCGGCCTGAAGCTATGCGCACCGCAAAGCATGCGAAAATGACGAACGACAGCTATTTTCTTACCGGATAATTCTCAAAAACTTCAGTCGCTTAGCTGATGTAAGATGTCGTTCAGTACTTTTGCACAATCGATTGTCTATACATGCGCAATCGATTGTGCCATGTTCTGTGAACTGGTTTTTGGGGAGGAGCTCGAAAGTCAGTTCTCGCGTCCTTGCGACAGCGGGCAACACAAACGATGGGAGGATCGGATGGACGCGGCTACGCAACCAATTCTGAAAATGACAGGTATTTCAAAGTCCTTTGGCGGCCTTCGCGCACTGATGGATGTCGACCTGGAACTATATCCAAATGAAATTCTGGCAATCGTCGGTGACAACGGGGCTGGGAAATCAACTTTGATCAAAGTCCTGACCGGTGTGTACCAAGCGGATGAAGGATCGATCGAAGTCGAAGGTGAAAAAGCGTCCCTAAATTCTCGTCGTGACTCTATCGACGCAGGCATTGCCGCCGTTTACCAGAACCTCGGACTTGTAGACACACTTGCGGCTCCGGCGAACGTCTTCCTTGGTGCAGAGCCTATTCGTAAGGTGATGGGTCTCCCATTCATCGACAACGCCAAGATGAAAACTGACGCAATCCGGATACTCAAAGAACGGGTAGGTGTCGAATTCCCGGATATCGACGAACCAACACGCAACTTTTCTGGCGGCCAGCGTCAAGCGGTCGCAATCGCACGTGCAGTCAACGGCACAGATCTCAAGGTTCTTGTTATGGACGAGCCGACTGCCGCACTTGGTCCTGAAGAGACCAAGAACACGCTAAACCTGATCAGAACGGTTAAGGAGCGCGGCACACCGATCATCCTCATCAGTCACAATCTGGACCACGTCTTCGAAGTTGCTGACCGCGTCCAGGTGATGCGTGGCGGCAAGAAGGCGGGCGTCGTAGAGATCGCAAAATCAACAAAAAAAGATGTGCTTGGAATGATCGTGGGCACCGGAATCGCAACAGACGCTGTTGCGTGAGGGGGAAAGAAAAATGACTGGTCCGACAACAAACACATCTGTGCCAAGTAAGATCGCCGACCGCAAAGTCGCACTCCCTTGGTATCAGCAATACATCAACATTGTTGGCCCAATGGCGATGATTTTGGCGCTTGCCTTGACAATGGCTATCGCTCAGCCGCGGTTCTTTGAATTCCAAAATCTGATGATCATTTTGCAGGACGCCGCGATCTTTATGGTGTTGGGCACAGCAATGACCATCGTAATTACTGGCAAAGGGATTGACCTATCCATCGGAGCTGTGGCGGTCCTGTCTGCGATCATCATGGGAATGCTGATCAAGGATCACAATTGGCCAACCCTACTTGCTATGATTGTAGCTCTGCTCGTCGGAGTATCATGCGGGGTTGCCAACGGACTTGTCATCACAAAGCTAAAAGTGCCGGACCTACTTGCAACTCTCGCGATGGACCAAGTCTATCGTGGGATTGCGCTTGTGTTGGCTGCGGGTGCAGTTCTTGCTCGGTTCCCAGAGCCGATCCCTACGCTTGGTCGTGGGCGGTTGTTCGATTTGATACCAACCGCTGCAATCGTCGGTCTGATTGCATTGGCCATTGGATATATCCTCTATAACTACACTTGGCTTGGCCGATATGCTGTTGCCATCGGATCAAGCCGTGAAGCTGCGGTGCAAACAGGCATTAATATCGATCGGCAGAAGATCTATCAGTATGCGCTCATGGGGCTATGTGCCGCTATTGCGGGTATCCTTCTTACCGGCCGTTTGAATGCGATCCAAGCGACCGCGGGCATGGGCTTTGCGCTGCATACTATAGCCGCCGTTGTTGTGGGCGGGACAGTTCTGTTTGGCGGCAAGGGCTCAATGTTTGGTACTCTTGTCGGCGTCCTTCTGCTGGCGATGGTTACAAACGCACTGGTTCTCCTGCACTTCCAGTTCTTTTGGCAGCTTATCGCAGCGGGCGTCATCATCATTTCTTCGATTGGCTTCTACTCCTACCTGCAATCTAGCGGGTCAGGTGACAGTCGGTCGGACGAATAGCGAACTCTCAAAAGAAGAGACGTAAAAATAGCTCGGGCAACGTGAATGTGAAGCCCGAGTCACTAACTCAAACCAACAAATAGGGAGGAAGACATGATCTTCTCAACAAAGACTCTACTATCTGCTTTGGCAGTTGGCTGCGTAAGTCTCGCGACTCAAGTTGGAGCACAAAGCTTGCCACTGACGCCACTACCGGATGACGGTGACCGCTACTACTGGTGGTACCATCAAGTTCAAACCGACGAAATTCTAGAAAACATGCAGGCAATCGTTGGTGCACCCGGCACACCAATGACTGACGCGCCGACGGATCCCGTCAAGATTGCTGTGATTTACCCAAGCCAAGATGTTTCAGACTTTTGGCTTCGTTCTTACCTTGCTATGGAAGCGCGATTGAACGAAATCGGTCTTCCATTTGAGGCAGTTCAATACGCTTCGAACATGAACGATTTCTTGCTTCAGTCTACTTATGCTGAGCAAGTTGCGCGTGAGGATTTCGACTATGTTGTCTTTGGTCCTTCCGAGTTGGAAGCGCAGCAAGACGACATCAAGCACCTGATGGACGCAGGCAAGCAAGTTATTGTTCTAAACTTCGACACACCGCTTCAGATCTGGGGCGATGACCAGCCATTGATGTACACAACCTTCTCGCATTTGTTTGGCGCGTTGAACATCTGTAACTGGGTTGTTGAAAACCTTGGCACTGAAGGCACATACGCCCTCATTCGCGGTGCACCAGGTGGTGTTGACGATCAGCGTTCCGGCGGTTTCAAGACTTGTTTGGAAGAGAAGTCTGACTGGACAATGGCGTATGAACACTATGGTGATTTCCAGCGTGAACTCGGCTTCAATGGAGCGCAGTTGATCATGCAGGGTTACCCTGAAGTGACACTTCTTCACAATGCCAACACAGCGATGGCAATGGGCGCTGTTTCGGCCGTTCAAGCTGCTGGCGCTGGTGACAAAATCGACGTCACTGCATGGGGTGGTACTGGTGACGAACTTGAGGCACTTCGCCTTGGCGAACTGACTGCGACGCCTATGCGCATGAGTGACGACGTTGGTGTGGCGATGGCGGAAGCTATTCGTGCCGACGTCGAAGGACGCGCAGATGAAATCCCATTGGTGTTCTTGGGTCGTATCGACATTCTGTCGTCCGAGTCGGGTCCAGAGCTCGTTGACCAATTTGAAGCGGAAGCTTTCCGTTACACGGGCATTGGTACTCTGGAGCGTTAAGACGCAGGTGCAGATTTAGAATTATCCGAGAAAAGGGCTTGGGCGGCTGCGTACACTGCCGCCCAAGCGTGAAGATCAACAAACTCTAGCCGATAAAATGAAGGATGTGGCGCATGCCGACCAATGGCCCTCGGACGCGCAAACGCGTTGCGCTCATTGCTCACGACAGCAAGAAACGTGATTTAGCCCAATGGGTTTTCAATCACCTTTCAGCTTTAAGCGAACACAATCTTATCAGCACGGCCACCACAGGAGGAATAATCCAAACGTCATGCCCATCGCTCGAGTTGGAACTTACCAAGAGCGGACCCCTGGGTGGTGACCAACAAATCGGTGCCTTGATAGCCGTACAACAGGTGGATCTACTAATCTTCTTTACTGATCCGCTCTCTCCACACCCACATGATGTCGATGTCAAAGCGTTGACCCGGTTGGCGATCGTATACGACATCCCCATGGCTTGTAGCGTCGCTACGGCGGATTTGATCGCCGCATCGGGGTATTTAGAATAACTATGTATAATTTACATAATAAACCTTACCCTCCGTCAGTAATCGACCTGTTCGAACCCATAATTTCCGTCGTAGTCGCGCCAATCAACGAAGACTGACCGATGGAAGATACTCGGACAGTTGGACCCCCATCTTTCCAGCCCAGTATGTGCGCTAGGAAGAGCAGCAGGTGCGGATCGAGCCCATGAAAACTCACCCTGCGTCCCATAGGTACCGAGATATATGGTTGCTGATCGGTTACAGTCACCATCACGACCGGACTCGTTTTGTCGGGCATACCGGACATCATAGATACGGATCGAACGCACAAAGTTGAACTCCGGGCCACTGATGTCGATATCAGCGCGATCCTGAACCCACTGGAGCGCATAACCTTCAGGAAGCAACATCGAGTTTGGTTCGGTGAGTTTCAAAACGGCATTTTCCGAGAGCACGGGTCTTGTGGCAGGCGTCAACAGTGGCCTGAGGCGGTCTCGGTTGGTGAACAAGATATCGTAAAGTCGGCCGAGGTCAGGCGACGGGCTAACCGGATGATAGGATGCGCCCATGGGACACCGCCAAATCTGAAGTGGAGGTTCAATCGGCCAAGGCGTGATCCGGCGGATGAACTCAGCACGAGCGCGTGCGCATGGAACTGATGCAGGCCAGCCGCCAGAAAGGCACAGCAATATTGCGCAGTCGATCTGGTAAGTTTGAGCCTGCGCACGATTGACGGTGCCAATGAACGACCCGAGCAGAGCAAGCGCGAGTAAAAGTGTGTATATTCGGATTGAGCGAAACATGTGAAGCATTCCAGCCAGTAGGGTGCCTCCAACATGCCTCCGTTAGTATACTATTGCAACTATAGATATACGATTGAATCTTGTCGCGTAAGGTTTATTATGTAAAATATTATCAAGATTTTGCGTCAGCTAATATATGAAAAGCTTCGTGATCCCCCAATTTCGCATGGTGGCATGTATAGGTTTCAGCCAATCGCCTGACCGTATGAATGATGGAACCATCATGGAATATAGGTGCCCTTAGCCTAAGTAATTTAAGCGGCGCCGGTCGGGACGCCGATGAATGCAGGTCAACTTTTCTGCACGCTCCATACTAATTGACCGAATTGTGGCCTAGGACTGTACCAGAAAGTCATTCGCCTTTTCCAGAAATCAAACCGTACTGTCGGGCCTTGTTTCTCAGGAATGGAAGACCTTCATTCATGACGGCGTCTTCACTGATCGCAACAGGACGCCAGACCGAAAGCCCATAAGTTAGCTCGGGCGGCATGTTGATAAAGCTCTCCATTGCCAGTCCGCCCTTAAATTCAATCGCAGCAAGCGTAGCGAAGATTTCGTTCCAATCACAGGTCCCGCATCCGGGGGTTCAGCGATCAGATTCCGATAAATGAATATAGCGAAGATGATCACGCGCGGCCCGAATTCCGGCACCCACCCCTTTTTCTTCGATATTCATGTGATAGGTGTCAAGATGCACAAAAGCATTCTCCAACCCGATGCGTTCTACCATTTCGACAGCTTGTGTTGCGGTATTAATCAGATGTGTTTCGTAACGGTTGATAGCTTCAATTCCGATTGCGATACCACGTTTTTTCGCGTACTTGCACACAGCCAACATTGCCTTGGTGACATTGTCGTACTCTGCCTGTGTCGGCGGCTTCCCGCTGCGCTCGCCGATGGAACCATAGACGACCCCAGTCAAGGCCTCGGCGCCGATCTGCGCGGATTTATCGATAGCTGCAGTCAGGTAATCAATGGCCTTCTCAGGATAAACTGAGGCTCTTAAGGCATCAGGCAAGCCAAGTGAGCAAACAGATCGCAGCTGGTGCTTTTCAAGCAATGCCCGACTGTGTTGCGCATCAACCCCCGCGGCATTTAACAACGCGATTTCAACGAAATCGACATTGTAAGACGCCGCCTTGGTAATCGCCAATTCTGCTCCCGCGCGGTCCCATGACATGGACCACATGCTGGTGTGAACTCCAAAGCCTTCCATCAGATCTTCACGGCGTCAGTAAGGCATGACATCGCGCCGGCATATGACGCCTTGATGAAAGCTGCAGTTTCAACACCGTCATCACCGTCAACCGGGCGAAATTGGCACCGCCACGACACACGACAACGATCAGGCGCGAGATCTTCAACTTCAATTGTCGCATAGTAATCATGCATCCTAAGCGACGACACCTGCACGGAATAGCTTAGCCGCCGCGCCGCGTCATCCTGTGCTTCCAGCGTTTCCACCGTTTCGCCTTCGGTTCCGGCCACTTGAATATGACGTCTTGCGCCGATGCCCTGCCCGTCCAGTCGACTGGACGTGACCGCAGGAACAAAACGCGGCAGGCCGTTAAAATCTCCGATATATGTCCAGACCTCATCCGCAGAGGCGGGAAACTCGCCTATCTCAGAAACATCTATCATTTGTCACCTCGTTGAATGGTTTCGCAGGAAATAGAGGCCAAACAAAAGCAGTCCGCCCCAAATCATCAATGTGATGTGGTTGCTCAGCGCGAGAAGATTCATCACGCTGGAAACGAGTTGCAAGATCACCAATGCCAGCACCACGCGCAAGACGCGGCCGCGGCCCCCGAAGGGATCAACGCCGCCCAGGACAGCCGCAAGAATCGTCACCAGCAGGTAGGATTGGCCGTAGCTTACGTTGACCGAGTTAAACCGGCTCATCATGACGATGCCCGCAACAGCCGCCAACAGCCCCGAGATCGCGTAGATCTGCATTGTTGATTTCTGCACATCGACACCGGAATATTCGGTTGCGATGGGATTTGAGCCTATGAACCGTAGCTTGATGCCAAACTGGGTCCTATCAAATAGCACGTAGACCAAGACATTCACTACAAGGAAAATGGTCATTGGCACAGGTATCCAGAGGATCTTGCCTTGCCCGAGGTAGGCAAAAACCGCAGGAAAATCAGAAATGACGCTTCCGCCTGATAGCATCAGATTCATCCCGTCGATTAGCGTCATGGCACCGAGGGTCGCAAGGATGGGTGACACCCACAGGTACGCGATAATTGCACCGGTCAACCCTCCCAGAAGAAGGCCGGATAGCAAGCCGGCCAGAACGGTAACAGTTGCCCCAAAAGCGGGAGAAATGGCAAAAATCGCGGCGACGGCACTCAGCTGCAACACACCGGCCATCGTCAAAGCGGCGAAATTCGCAATTGCGATCGTCGCAAGGTTGATGCCTCCAGACATGAGCGTAATCATCATCGCAAAGGTTAGAATACCAAGCTCAGGCATTTGGCTTGCCATTGAGTTGAAGTTGCCGCTTGATAGGAAACTTCCTGGCGTCAGCCCGATGCCGAGAGCAAAGCCCAATGCCAACAATATCCATAGGTGCGCTATCTCCGGCGCCCGTCGACGCAGGTTGAACCAAGCCAACATGCCGCCCCGCTGTTCGGACTTGTTTTGAAAACTCATGCCCTACGACCTCCCCTTCCAAACAATCGGCCGCCATCACCCGTGGCAATCACTGCGATTACGATGACTAGACCCAACAGGGCCTTTTGCGAGTAAGTGCTGACACCGCTGATGACCAAGCCGTTGCTCATCAGCGCAATAAACGCGACGCCAAGCACCATGCCGCGGAACGTGCCCACGCCACCGGTGAGGCTGGCCCCCCCAAGGACAACAGCGGCCAGCACCTCTAGTTCTGTGCCCACCAAGGCGTTTGGTGCCACCGTTTGAACCAACTGCGCGTGGACAACGGCGGCGACCCCTGCCGCCAACCCTAGAAAGCCAAAGCTTAGAAGGCGAATGCGAAGAATGTTGATGCCAACACGTTCTGCGGCCTCTCGATTGCCGCCGACCGCAAAAATCTGGCGACCAACAGAAGACCTATAGAGCAACAGATAGGTCAGTGCCCAAAACCCGGCCAACGCCAGAATCGCAAGATTGATAGCATAGGCCCGGCCCCGCTCGGGCGCCCAAAGTTCGATAGACACGCCCTCAAAGAACCAGTCGGGGAACGCATAAAGCCACTCGCCGCTGCTCAGAACGACGGTCGCCCCAAAATAGAGGTTCAACGTCGCGATGGTCACGATGACCGAGCTCGCATTCAGGTAGTGGACAATCAGCGCATTCAACATTCCAAGGGCGACGCCAATGAAGATGGAAACCGCGAAAACCGAAATCCAACTTCCGCCGTTCTCGATAATATAGACGGCGCTGGCGTATTGCGCCGCGGTCATGACTGCAGTGAACGAAATATCCAGCTCTCCAGAGATCAACACAATCAAAAGCCCAGCTGCGAGGATGCCCAGAACCGAATAGGTGCTGAACACATCAAAGCCATTGCGCGGCGACAGGAATGCAAGGTCTTGGAGCGCAAAAACCGAGATTATCAAGAGCACCGCGATCAGCAAGAACCCATCGTGCCCAGTGGGCAATAGCCGTGACAGCTTAGTGGAAGACGACATCGTCAAGGCCCTCCAAGTTATCGGTTTCTGGAGTGTGAATGTGCACGATCTTGCCGTTCTCCAGGACCAGAACGCGATTGGCGTGATAATGGACTTCTTCCAACTCGTCAGAAATCAGGATGACGGCCATGCCCCTGCTGCTCAGTTTGGAAATGGCCTGATAAATAGCATCCTTGGCACCGATATCGACGCCGACGGACGGGCTGTCCAATATGATTACTTTGGGGTCAGTGGCGATGTTCTTGCCCAGACTGACCCGCTGTTGATTACCTCCCGAAAGGGTCAAGACGGGCAGGTCCGGATCCGCGACTTTGACATCCAAATCGTCAATCAGTTCGGTCACGACGCGGCACTTGTCGCCGCCTTGGACCAACCCGAGCCCGTTGGAAATCCGCCGCAACACCGACAGCACAAAATTGTCAGAGATGGATTGATCCAAAACAAGACCGCTGACCATGCGATCCTCTGACAGGTAGCAAACCCCTTGTTCAATTGCCTGCCGGTTGTTGCGGGGCGCATAAGCCTTGTCCCCCAATCTCATCTCACCGGAATCAGCGCGGGTCATCCCAAACAACGTATGGGCCAATTCGGTTCGACCGGCGCCAAGACGGCCCGTCAGGCCCAGCACCTCGCCCCGCTTCAGTTTGAAGGAAATGCCCGAAAATTCGGGCGCACGAGTCAGGTTATCGACTTCGAAAACAAGCTCCCCCGGATGGTCGGCAACACAGGGTTGATAGTCAAAACTTGCGCCGGTCATCAATTCCGCAAGGCGCCGTTCGTTCACATCTCCAACATCAAAACAGCCAACCATCCGCCCGTCGCGCATCACAGAGACGCGGTCCGCTATAGTCATTACCTCTTTTAATCGGTGGCTGACAAACACGACCGAAATACCGTCTTTGCGAAGGTTCTGGACGACCGAAAGCAGATTGCGCACTTCGTGGTCAGTCAAAGAGGCCGTTGGTTCATCCATGAAGATGATCCGTGCATCTGCTGCCAGGGCCCGCGCGATGGCGATCAATTGTCGACTTGAGACCGGAAGATCTTCGACCAAGGCGTCGAAATCAAAATCAGCCTGAATGTCATCCGCGGCCGAATTCGCAACTTTCAGAATTTCGGATCGCGACGGGGCCCGCAGGCCGGACGTTAGCACAAGATCAATGGCGATATTTTCGGCAACGGTTAGATTCGAAAATAGTGAAAGGTCTTGGTAAATCACTCGAATGCCGCGCGCTTTGGCTTCGGCGGGTGTCATGCTCTCAATGTCTTTGCCCTCAATCATGATCTTGCTGCCAACGTCAGGCTGGATCGCCCCGGATACCGTTTTGATCATGGTGCTTTTACCGCACCCGTTTCCACCCGCCAGACAATGGACTTCGCCCTGACGCAGAGTGAAATCAATATCATGCAGCACCTGAACTGAGCCATACGTCTTGTTGATCGAGCGAAGTTCTAAAAGCGTTTGAGACATGGGAGTCCTATTGAACCGAAATGAAACGAAGCAGGCCGCACGCGGCGGCCTGCTGTTGACCGTCAGAGATTAGAAACCGAATTCGGCAACGTTCTCGGCGGTAATGTCCAAAATCGCGTGGAACTGGATGTTGCGGGTTTCCTGATTGACCGTTGCTTCACCAGCTCCGGGGATCGAGAAACCGTCAGCGATCTCTTCGCCGTCCATGATCGCTTTGGCAGTCGCGGCCATGACGTACCCGTTCACGATCGGGCTCCACAGCGTGCCCCGGTCAATCGCGCCGGTCCGCAGATACCGCATGCCTTGGTTGGGGATCACGGTCCCGCTGACAAACACTTGCTCTTCCTGACCAAGTTCAGTCAACGCCTGCCCTGCTCCGATTGGGCCCAGCGACCCCATGGCGGCGATGCCAGCAAGATCGGGATAGGCCTTCATTAGATCCAAAGTTGTTGCGCGGCTGTCTTCAACACTTTCCGCCACACCAAACCGGTCTGTAACCAAATTCATGTCAGGATAGTTTTCGGCGATGTATTCGATACCCACATCGGCCCAGTAGTTGTGCAACGGAGCCGTCAACGTGCCCACAAACACGGCGTAGTCGCCCGTGCCGCCCATGCCTTGCGCCATGTCTTCGAAAATCTTGACTGCAAAATCGTCCGGAATAGTGACTTCAACGTTCCAATCGGATCCCTCTTGGCCCTCTGATTCATTGGTAACAACAACAATGCCGTTTTCTTGGGCCTTTGTCAGAACCGGCGCCAAGACATTTGCATCATTGGGCACAACAGCGATTGCGTTGACACCGCGCGCGATCAGGTCTTCGATGATTTTGACCTGCTGGGCGGGATCGGCGTCAACCGGACCAACTTGAAACGCGGTCATGCCCAAGTCCTCACCAGCTTGCTCAACACCTTGGCCATGCAAGTTGTACCACGGGATGCCGTCAATCTTAACGACGACAGCGACTTCTTGTGACATCGCAACCGCGGGGATCGCAATCGCCGCTGCGGCGGCCAATCCGAGAATTCGGTTTTATACTACATACTTCATAATTTTTCCTCCTCTATTGTTCAGTTTCCTGAATAATAGCTCACTAGAGGCGGTCAAAACCGTAGTGTCAATACATTTTTAGGAATCTACCGGAAGCATCTCTGGAGCTCTCTCCGGGCCAAATTCGGTGAAAACGCACCAATTGACTGGAAACCAATTAGATTTCAGGCCTTCCGCACAAAACCTCCACCCGCGTTGACAAACGCGTCGTTCCGACCCAAATGTAGTGTCACTCCAAAATGGAAGGGCCGAGCAATTGAGCGCACACAATTTGATCGAAACAATCACACAGTCGCTTCCCGACCTGCGTAAGTCCGACCGGAAAGTCGCAGAGACAATTTTGCGCGACCCGCCAAAGGCAACTGAAATGAAACTCGCCGAGCTGGCCCGCGCATCAGGGGTCAGCGAACCGACCGTCGTGCGATTCTGTAACTCGGTGGGCTGCGTCGGCTTCCAGGATATGCGCCTGAAGCTTGCAAAATCCCTTGCGTTTGGCATGTCCACGTCGCACGTCGCCATTTCGGAGGAAGACGCGCTCGACGGGATCGTAAGCAAGATCTTTGATTTCAACCTGACCAGCCTGGATTGGGTGCGCACCAATCTGAACGTGTCCGAACTGGAACGCGCCGTAGAAGCCATCATGACAAGCAAGTCACTACACTTCATCGGTCTGGGCGCATCTTCGATCGTCGCCCAGGATGCCCAGCAGAAATTTCCGCTATTCGGTGTGGCCACCCATGCTAGCGTTGACGTGCATCAAATGCTCATCGCAGCCTCGATGATGGGAGAGGGCGATGTTTTGTTTGCCGTATCCAACTCCGGCAATACACGGGAAGTCATTCAGGCCACGCGACATGCCAAACAACGTGGTGCAACAACGGTTGCGATCACGGGCGCCAATAGCCCGCTTTTGCGTCATTGCGACATTGGCCTTCTGGTGGAGACACTAGAAAACACCGATGACTATACGCCGACCATTTCGCGCGTTGCCGCACTTGTCGTGGTCGATATCCTCTCGACGGTTGTTGCGTTGCGCCGTGATCCAGACGAACGCCGCAAGGTCATGGAAATGAAGCGCTATATTGCTGACGTTCGCACAACGGGCGTCGTCTAGCACCCCATAACCACACATCCTAACCGCGGCCAGCCACGCTGATTGTGCGTCGTTGACGACGACGCACACCGGTGGCGTTTCGGGCGGCATTCGCCCTTTTATCCGCCATGACCAGCGTCGTACAGATCGTCGATCTCAGATTCAATGATGTGAGGCTTGATCCTCACTCGGTTGCAAAAATTTGTTTGACTCTAAATAATTGCAGTACAACTACATAGAAAGTGAGGAAACCCCTAATTATAGCTTTTGGAGGAGCAAAATGGGAGATTTTAGAACATATTTGGTAGCAGGAATCAGCTTTTTGGCAGCAAGTGCTGCATCGGCGGAGTGCACAATCGGGATCTCGATGAAAACCCTTTCCGCTCCTTATTTCGCCGCTCAAGAAGTGTCGGCTCGTCTGCGCGCCGAGGAGATCGGCTGTGAAGTCATTTCGACGGATGCGGGCAATGACCTGAACAAGCAGATTGCGGATATCGAAGACATGGTCGCACGCGGTATTGATGCGTTGATCATCAACCCCCGCGACAGCCAAGGCATGGTCCCCGCCGTGAACGCCGCTGCGGCGCAAGGTGTTGATGTGGTGGTGATCGATTCTACGCTTGACCCATCTGCGAATTTCATCACGCTGGTGCAATCGTCGAACCTGCAAAACGGCATGCTTGTCGGCCAGTGGATCGCGGATGAAACCCAAGGTCAGGACCTGAAAATTGCGCTTCTGTCTGGCGATCAGGGTAATGAGGTGGGTCAGGAACGCCGACTTGGTGCCTTGGCAGGTCTGATCGAAGGCCAGTTGCGCAATCAAGGCCACGTGAGCTTTGAAGTTGTCGCCCAAGGTTGGGGTGGCTGGGGCAACGAAGGCGGGCTAACCGCGATGGAAGACATCCTTGTCGCCCATCCGGACGTGAACATGGTGCTGGGTGAAAATGACTCCATGGTGCTGGGTGCGCGCCGCGCATTGGAAGAAGCCGGCAGAATCGACGACGTCCTTTTGGTTGCCGCAGCTGATGGTCAGAAAGAGGCGTTGGAAATGATCCGTGACGGCCAATATGGAGCTACCGGTCTGAACGATCCGGCGCTTGTCGCCTCAACGGCGGTGGATATTGCCAAGCAAGCAATCGACGGCGACCTGCCCGGTGATATAGCCAAGGTGACCTATACCACCCCAACGGTGATCACGCAGGAAAACGTGGCTGACTTCTACCGCGAAGACGCCGTCTTCTAGGATCAGTCCCGTTCAACCAGTTGGGGGACCTGCGCTGTGGGTCCTCTACGCCCCCCCCAATTAGGTAGTGAGTGTTGCCCGTGGCCGCCGATCTTGAAAACATAAGCGTGTCTTTTGGCGGCGTCATGGCCCTCAGGGATGCGACACTTAGAGTGAAGTCGGGCGAAGTTCATGCCCTGCTTGGTGAGAATGGCGCGGGCAAATCTACTTTGATGAACGTGCTGGGCGGGGCGCTGACGCCAGATTCCGGTGACATCCGCATTGGCGGTGAACCGGTGGCATTCAAGAGCCCCCATGACGCCATCCAACGCGGCGTGGCCGTGATCCATCAGGAAATGGCCCTTGCGACGGATCTAACCGTTGCGGAAAACATTTTTCTGGGCCGCCTTCCTGCCCGGATAAACTGGCGCGAAATGCGTCGGAAAGCCAAGGCGCTGATCGACCGCCTTGGCTTTGATATTTCACCCGCCGCGACGGTCAGCGACCTGTCCGTCGCCCATCAGCAAGTTGTCGAGATTGCCAAGGCGTTGTCTCTGGACGCCCGTGTAGTGGTGTTTGACGAACCTACGGCGGTGCTGTCGACCCAGGATGCCGAACGGTTGCTCACGGTGATCCGCCAGTTGCGCGAAGATGGCGTTGGCGTGGTCTACATTTCTCATCGGTTGGACGAAGTGTTTCGCATCGCGGATCGCGTCACCGTTCTAAAGGACGGGGTGTCAATCGACACATTGAATGCCGCAGAGACCAGCGTGAATGGCGTGATCGAGCTGATGGTCGGACGCAAGCTGTCGGCGATCTTTGGCGAAGACGTCCCCCGCGACATTGGTGAGGTGGCGCTTAGGGTCAACAATCTGGGCGCCGAGGGACGTGTGACGCCCCTGTCCTTTGAACTGCGCCGAGGTGAGATCCTTGGGTTTGGCGGACTGGTCGGGGCCGGGCGCACGGATCTTGTGCGGATGATCTTTGGTGCCGACCGCGCTCAGACGGGGCATATCGAAATTTTTGGCAAGGAACACCGCATACGCACCCCGCGGGCGGGCGTTCGTGCCGGGCTGGGGCTGGTTCCGGAAAGCCGTAAGGATCAGGGGGTTTTGCTGGACTTCCCTATTCGCACAAATATCACCATGCCGCGCCTTGGGCCGGTGACCACGCCGTTCGGGTTCATCCGGTTCGGTGCCGAAGCTCAAACCGCTGATGGCTTGGCCAAGGCGTTGCGTCTGAAAGCCAATTCAACCAAGGATCCAGTCTCGAGCCTGTCAGGTGGCAACCAACAAAAGGTTGTGCTGGCCAAATGGATCCATGCCGAGGGCGACATTCTGATCTTTGACGAGCCCACGCGCGGCGTCGATGTTGGTGCCAAGACCGAGATCTACACCCTAATCCGCCAGATGGCCGCCGACGGCAAAGCCATCATCGTCATCTCGTCCGAACACCACGAACTTTTTGGCTTATGTGACCAGGTTCTCGTCATGCGCGAAGGCACCCTAACCGGCACCTTGATGCCCGATGACTACTCCGAAGCCAATCTTTTGAAACTTGCGATGTCCTGAGGTCCACCATGAGCACGAATACACCTTCGCCGAAGCTTCCGTCGATGGGGTCTATGATCAACACCTATGGTACGGTTCTGATCCTGATCGTCTTGTTGATCGTGGCTCAGGCCATGTCCGATGTGTTTCTGACCCAACGCAATATGTTCAATATTCTGCGGCAAGTCACAGCCACCGGCCTTATGTCCATCGGGATGCTGCTGGTCATTCTGACACGGGGTATTGATCTGTCTGTCGGCTCCATCGCGGCACTTGGTTCGGTCGCGTCTGCCACCTTTATCGCCGATATGTCGCCCATTGTGGGCGTTGCGGCAACCATCGCGTTGGGCGGTCTATGCGGGCTGGCGTCGGGTGTTTTGGTCGGCTTTTTGCGCCTGCCACCCTTTGTCACCACGCTGGCCATCATGACCATCGCGCGGGGCGCGGCATTGATCATGTCACAAGGTCAGCCGATCCGCATGGGCGCGGATGGTGCTGCCTTCACCGCCTTTGGGTCGGGATTCTGGTTGGGCATTCCGCTGCCGGTGATCCTGCTGTTTGCTACTTTTGTGATCGCCGCCATCGTGTTGACCTTTACCCGATTTGGCCGCTTAGTGAAAGCCATCGGGTCCAATGAGGACGCCGTGCGCCTGTCGGGCATCAATGTGCAATTTTACATCGTTTCGGTCTATATTATTTCGGGCATGCTGGCCGCTGCGGCGGGGATCATTTCGACCACGCGCACCGGGATCGGGTCGGCCAATATCGGGGTCGGAGCCGAACTGGACGCCATCGCCGCAGTGGTGATTGGCGGCGCAAGCCTGATGGGCGGGCGCGGCAATGCTATCAACACCTTCATCGGGGTCTTTATCTTGGGGATCATCGCCAATCTGATGAACCTTGCCGGCGTGCCCGGTTTCTATCAGCAGGTGTTCAAAGGCGGCATCATTATCGCCGCAATGCTGCTGCAATATAGCTCTACGCTGGTCAAACGCTGATGTCGGGCCTGCGCGGAATCCGCTTTCCAGGGCGATATATTCAAGGGCCGGACGCCATCGATCAGCTTGAGCGCCTCAGCCAGGATATCAGCTCCCGCGCCTTGGCGATTGTTGACCCGTTTGTCGATGATCTTTTGCAGGATCAGTTGGGCTTTGCAACGTTGCGTGAACCCCATGGCGGAAATTGCACCGACCTAGAAATTGCCCGGCTGGCCGGCTGTGCTCGGAACGCAAACTGTACTCAGATTATTGGATTGGGCGGGGGCAAAGTCGTCGACACAGCCAAAGCGGTTGCCGAGCGCCTTGATTTACCTACGCTGGTTGTGCCCACCATCGCCGCCTCGGATGCGCCGTGCAGCGCGCTGGCCGTGGTCTACGGCGAAGACGGCAAAGTCGATCGGGACTTGTTTTTGAAGCGCAGCCCTGATCTGGTTCTGGTCGATACCCAGATGATCGCCAATGCCCCGCCCCGGTTTCTGGCCGCTGGGATCGGCGATGCGCTGGCCACATGGTTTGAGGCCGAAAGCTGCCGCCAAAGTGGCGCGCTGAATTGCCTTGGCCTTCCCGGCACCGATCTGTCCTATACCGTTGCGCGCAGCTGTTTTGACACCATCACCCAGCAAGGTCCCCAAGCCATGCTTGATTGTACTACGGATCACGTCTCGCCGGCGCTGGAGACAGTGATCGAGGCCAATATCCTGATGTCCTGTATTGGCTTTGAGTCCGGCGGGGTCGCCACCGCCCATGCCATTCACCACGGGCTGTGTAAATTGGAGGAGGTGCATCATGCCCTGCACGGAGAGAAGGTGGCTATCGGCGTTCTTGCCGGGCTTTTCATGCAGGGCCGCCAGGTCGAGTTCAAACAGATCTCGACGTTCTGCGATGTGATCGGCCTGCCCACCAAACTGGCGCATATCGGCATCCATGCTCCGACAGATGACATGCTGATGCGGGTCGCGAGGCGGGCGTGCCGACCGGGGGAGATCATCCATAATGAACCGTTTCCCGTCACAGAGAAGATGGTGCTTGGTGCCTTAAGCGCATTGGCCTGAGGAGGACGCGATGTATCTGGAGAAACTGTCACTTGAGGGGCAAACAGCGGTGGTTACGGGTGCTGCGCGTGGGATCGGCTTTGCCATCTGCGAGGCTTTGGCCGAGGCAGGTTCAGCCCTTTTTATGACGGACATTCAAGCTGATTGTGTCGAAGACAGCGCCGCCGCATTGCGCAAGAAGGGATATTCGGCCACGGCCGTGCATCTTGATGTGACGGATCGCGATGCCGTCCACCGCGCCGCTAACCGCATCTGCGACACAACCGACGTTGACATTCTGGTGAACAACGCGGGCATCGCCATCAGCAACCACCCGGCAGAAAGCATGAGTCACGACGCCTGGACAAAAGTCATTGATGTCAATCTGAACGGTGTTTTCTGGTGCTGTCAGGCCTTCGGGGCGCATATGTTGCAGCGAGAGAAGGGCGCCATCGTCAACATCGGTTCGATGTCGGCCAAGATCGTCAACCGGCCCCAAGAACAGGCGAATTACAATGCCTCAAAGGCGGGCGTTCACCATCTGACCCGCTCGCTGGCAGCCGAATGGGCCGGACGCGGGCTGCGGGTGAATACGGTCGCGCCGACCTATATCGAGACCGAGATGAACGCTTATATCTATGAAGACGAGGACATGTTTCGCCATTGGGTTGGCGGCACACCGATGCAGCGCATGGGCCGGCCTGACGAAGTCGCGTCGGTCGTGCATTTCTTGGCAAGCGATGCGGCCAGCCTTATGACCGGCTCCGAAGTCCTGGTGGACGGCGGATATTGTTGCTGGTGACGCGTGGAACGGGCTGACGCTCTATTCAGTCACCGTTGGACACAATCCTGAGGGTTCTGCCCAATTGCGGTTTGATGATCTGAACGTCGCTGCTTTTGGATGCGGCGAGGTCAATCTTGGCAGGATCCTCGGTATTGAACGAAAACATCCCCCAATGATGAGGAACAAGAATGTCCGCGTGGCGCGCCAGAAAGATAGCCTCATCCAACGTCAAGTTCCCCGGAATGCCATCCGCCAGACGGTCGGCGTCGCGACCATTCACCGGCAGCAGGGCAATATCGGGCGCATAGGCCGCCACTGCATCGTCCAGAGCTGGGAACGGGACAGTGTCGCCGGAATGGTAAATTCGGGCGCCGTCTATTCCCAGTCCGTAGCCTAGAAACTTGTGCCTGCCCTTATCGTCCAGCTCCTCGGCCTCATGGGCTGCGGGGAATACTGTCAGATTCAGCCCATCAAGGGCAAGCTGATCCCCAGCATCGACCACAATTAGGTTCGCCGCCTGGCCGATCCGTTCGCGCGCCAGTGCTTCACAGGACGCAGGAACAACGAAACGGATATCGGGAAAACGTGCGAAAAGCGGGGCCAGTGTGTCAGGGTCCAGATGATCGGTGTGTGCATGTGTGATCAACACGTAGTCAATTTCGGGCAGCTCTTGCACGCCAATGGGCGCTGTGGCCATCCTTACATGATCATGCTTCTTGCCGCGGTATTTGCGGGCAAGACTGTCAGACAAATACGGATCAATAAGAACGCGCCTCGACCGGCTCTCGATCCAAAAGCCGGCTTGCCCCAACCAATACAGGGACAGGCCGCGACCGCTAGGCGGCCCGGAATGTTCGTCAAACGCCAGTTGCATTCAGACTGCCAAGGATATTGCTCACTGCCATCTCGGTCGCGCGATCCACGCTTTCTGAGGTGAAGCCACCAATGTGCGACGACATCGTTACCGCAGCATGATCCAGCACTTCCGCCGCTTGCGGCGGCTCGGTTTCAAAAACGTCAGTGCCGTAGAACCCGATCTGACCACTGTCCAGACAGGTTGCCAGCGCCGCCCGATCGACCAATCCGGCGCGTGCAGTATTGACCAGAACCGCACCCTTCAAGCACGAGCCGAGTTCATCCGGTCCCAGAACCGCTTGACCATTCTCGGGCATTGGACAATGCAGCGATATCGCGTCTGATGTTCGGACAACATCGTTCAAAGATCCCCGGCGAAAGTTCTCGTGCACCACGGCATCCTGATTTGTGAACGGGTCATAGGCAATAACATGTGCGCCAAGCGACAGACACATCCGCGCCAGTTCCTGACCGATCGCACCCAGTCCCAGAATGCCAACTGTAGCGCCGTTGATCTCGCGGCCGCGCAGCCGTGGCCAGTCGCCCGCCTGAATGCCAACATGGGTCTGCGTCAACTGACGGAAACCGGTCAGGACATAGGTCAGGGCCAACTCGGCCACACCGCGCGCGTTCGCTCCTGGTGCCTTGCGGACCTCGATGCCTTTATTGGCCAGCGCCTGCAATGGCAGGTTGTCAACGCCGGTTCCATTCCGGCTGATGACCTTCAGATCATTGGCAGCCGCAACCACTTTTTCGGAAACTGGTTCGACGCCAGCCAGCCAAGCCACACAACCCGGCATGGCCTCAATAAGGTCGGCTTCACTTGGCATGACACCGGGTCGTGGGCTGACGGGCTCAAGCCCTGCGTCGCGCAGAGCATCCAGCGCGGGATGTGTACAATCCGACAGCGAGCGCGGCGTTACCAAAACTTTCGTTGCGTTCATCGTCTTGCAACCTTTGTTGCGATGTCCGAAATGGCATCAAACCCTGGGCCGGCGATGGGGATTTCGATGTCGAACACCTCTGCGATGACTTGCGTCCAGCCGTGAATGAAATACGTCCAGCCGTCCTCGATCTGAAGGCCTTGCGCCGTCTTGGCCCTATTGGCCTGGTCCAGAAACACAAGATTGCCGCGATAGTTCAGTTCCCAGACAATGGCGTTCTTGGGAAACCTTGCATCATCGCTGAGCGGCGATCCGGGCGCATCTTTACCCAACCCTGTCGCATTGATGACAACACTGCCCGGTGTCATGGACGCCAGAATATCGTCGTTGTCGGTGGCTGTCGCGGCAAGGCGATACTCAATTGGAATATCGCTACCAAGGCTTTCGTGGATTTCGCGAATATGGTCCAACCGAGGTTGCGAGCGGTTTGACACCACGATCCGTGTGGGTCGGTTCTTACCCCGGCTTTCCTGCATCAGATGCCAAGTCAGGGCGATCGTTGATCCCCCTGCCCCCATGGAAAACAGTTCGGCACCGGTATCGGCAAAGTGATTTTCAGGCAGGAACCCGTCCAAAGACACGCCGGACGAAATCGGGTCCTTCGCGTGGCAGATCAGCTTGCCATCCCGTTTTGAGATACAGCTGGTTTCGGCCATCAGCGATGCATGGGGGTCGACCACGTCAAACATGTCCTTGCAGGCTTGAAACAAGTCCAGTTTGTGTGTCGTCACTAACGCACCCAATGACAACGGATCATTCTTCAGGAAATCCACCGCTTCACGGTAATTCTCGACCGTATCGTGGGGTGGGAAATCGATACCCTTGATTTCGACATCGCCCAATCCCAAATGCTCGGCCCACGCTGGGAAGACCTTCATGATCGAAGACTGACCCGTCGTTACACCGATAAAGTAAAATGTGGGGCGCTTTGCTGGTGAGTATCTCATTTCGCACTCCGAATTTCAGATGCACGATCCACGGCCGCCTTGGCCTTCTTTGTAATAGCGGTCCAATCTCCGTTGGCGATATCTGCCTTGGTGGCAATCCATGTTCCACCTACGGCCCGGACAACAGACATCGACAGCCACTGGTCCAGATTTTCCAAGGTTACACCGCCCGTCGGGTTGAACCCTATTCCGGTATGGGCATAGGGCGTCGAAATGTTGCGCAACATATCCGGGCCGCCTGCGGCCATCGCCGGAAAGAACTTCACCATCTTGCAGCCCGCCTTCAATGCGGCCTGTAGATCTGTCGGCGTCATGATGCCTGGCGCAAATGGAAGTTCGACCTCTTCCGCCCGAACCAAAACATCCACATCCAAACCAGGCGACAAAGCGAATTTGGCCCCCGCCGCTTTGGCATCGTCAACTTGACTTTCTGTCAGCACGGTCCCGGCCCCGACAAGCAATTCGGGTCGTTGGGACGAAATTGCTGCAATGCTGTCGAGTGCCGCGTCGGTTCTGAATGTGATTTCCGCAACCGGTAGCCCACCTTCTAATAGCGCGTCTGCCAGCGGCACGGCGTCAACCGCTGCATCGATGGCTATAACAGGGACAACCCCGAACTGTTCAATTTGCTCGAAAATACTCATTGGTCTTGGTCTCCTGTTTCATAAACACGTGCTATCTGTGCGGCATCGCGTGGGCGGTATGAAGTGTTTGGGACTTCTTTCCAGCCAGTTCCATCGGCGATAATGCGACTGGCCATTCCGCCAGACCGCTCGATGATTGAATAATCCTGCCCAGAATCGCAGGGGTAGCAAAAGCTCATGACCAACGGCGTGGCGCCAGTGTTCACCGAGCGGTGGATCCAGAACGGCGGGACGTAGATCATCTGCCGTGCCGACACCTCCAGAACCCGTGTTTCGCCCTCCGGTGACTCCAGCAACATCACGCCCTCACCGGATTCGCCATAGTAGGTCTCGGGACGGTTTGCCGTGCCATGGATATGACCACGGGTCAAAAAGAACTCTTCCCCAATCCGTCCAGGTTCCATGAATGTCGTCCCAAAAATCAGATCACCATTGCTGGCATCGGGTCGAACATCCGACACCCTATAAACAATCGCGTCTCCGTCTTGCATTACAGCTTGGGAAAACGCGACCTCATCGGCATAGAGACCGGCCAGATCACTAAGCTTCTTGGTGTAATGGCCGGTTGCACCCGTCAGTTCACCGCTTGAGGGATCGATATGGTGGGACGTTGGATTGGGAATCACGCTAATCTCCTAATTTTAGTAGTACTACTACTGTGTTTGTGGAGATCAGCAACACTATTTCGGCGATCTTCTGGATTATTTGCCTAATTTTTCTGTTTTTCTACGAGTTTTTTGTCTAAATTGCTTGTTTATGTAGTTTTGCTACTTTTGTGGATTGACCCAAACACCGCGTCACGCCAATGTAAACAAAGGAGGCGAATCAATGAATGACCGCGTGAAACACATATTTATCTGGCCCGCTTTCTTGCTGGTGCTTGTGATCACGCTGTTTCCGTTGATCTACGCCCTGACGGTTAGCTTCCAAACCATACGGATTGTTCCACCCACGCCTGCAAGGTTTGTTGGTCTGGACAACTACGGCGACATTCTTGCGAATGCCCGTTTCTGGGGGGCCATCGGAACCACGGCGACGATAGTGATTTTCTCGGTCGTTCTACAGTATGTCATCGGTCTGTCAGTGGCTCTGGCGCTGCATCACAACGTGCCCGGCGCCTCCTTGTTCCGGGTGACATTCCTGCTGCCGATGTTTCTTGCACCGGTGTGCGTCGCGTTGATCGCCAAGATGATTTTCCACCCCGTTCTGGGACCGGCCAACGAATTCTTCACCATGTTTGGCCTTGAAAATTTGCCGTTCCTTACCGACCCGAATTTCGCGATCGCCGTTTTGATAGCGATCGAAACCTGGCAATGGACACCCTTTGTCGTGCTCTTGATGCTCGCCGGCCTTCAAGGCCTTCCGGCCGAAGTCTTCGAGGCCGCCAGCGTCGACAATGTTTCGGCTTGGCGCCGGTTTTGCGACATCACATTCCCGATGCTTTTGCCCCTGTCGGCAGCTGTCATCTTCATCCGGCTGATTGAAGGGTTCAAGATCATCGACACGGTGTTTGTCCTGACCGGCGGCGGGCCAGGCACATCGACCGAAACCCTAACGCTCTTCGCCTACAATGAGGGCTTCAAGAAGTTCAACATTGGCATGACCTCGGCGCTGAGCTTCCTTTTCCTGATCGTCGTGATCGTTTTTGGCACATTGTATCTGGCGGGCGCACGGAAACTGACACAGAGGTATGAGCAATGAGTCGTGAAGGTTTTCGCAAGGCGGGTTTCCTGCTCAGTCTGTTTTGGCTTGTACTGTGCATTTTCCCGCTCTGGTGGGTGCTGGTCACGGCGTTCAAGCCACCACTCGCTGTCAGCGGAGGCGCAACCTATGTGCCCTTCTTTGATTTCCAGCCGACGTTGCAGGCATTCCGGGATGCGTTTTCCGGAATTCGCGGGGACTTTTATGGCCCGATCATAAGCTCGGTTCTCATCTCGATCGTCTCCACCGCGCTGGCGGTCTTGCTCGGCTCGATGGCGGCCTATGCGTTGATCCGTTTCACGTTCAGCATTCGCCTGCTGGCCGGGTTGCTGTTTGGTGTGCTGGCAATAGGCGGGTTCGTCGTCATGACCGAATTGTGGGATATGGCGGTGCCCTACGCCCTCTTGATTGTTCTGTTCGTGGCCTTGCCCGCCGCCGTCTGGGCCAATGGCCGCAATCTTCCGGGCCCGGTCATGGGCAACGATGACGTGACCTTCTGGTTTGTCTCTCAGCGGATGTTCCCTCCGATCGTGTCGGCGTTTGCACTGTTCTTGCTTTATGCGGAAACCGGCAAGGCCGGCCTGCGCCTGCTGGACACCTTTGGTGGGATGGTTCTGGCCTATACCGCGTTCGGACTGCCCTTTGCAGTTTGGCTGATGCGAGACTTCTTTGAGAGCGTTCCGGTGGAAGTCGAAGAAGCCGCGATGGTCGATGACATCGGGCGCATGCGCATATTCGCGCAGATTGTTTTGCCGATGTCCCTGCCTGGCCTGATCGCGACATCAATGGTCGTGCTGGCGTTTATTTGGAACGAGTTTTTGTTTGCCCTGCTTTTGACGTCGTCAAAGTGGCAGACGCTCCCAATCCTTTTGGCAGGGCAGAACTCTAGTCGCGGTGACGAGTGGTGGGCGGTTTCAGTGGCAACGCTAATTTCGATCATACCCATGATCCTAGTTGCCACATTCCTGGGCCGCATGATGCGCTCGGGGATGCTCTCAGGGTCGATAAAATAACTCTTCAACGGAAAACATGGAGGATACCCAATGAAGAAACTACTTATGAGCGTTGCAGCGCTGCCGCTTGCGACGATGACACACGCAGAGTGCCTGCCGGATTATACCGGTGTCACGCTTACAATCTCGACGCAAAACGGGCCATACGTCGCCTCGGCTTTACGGACGGCCGCAGACAGCTGGGAGGCAAAAACCTGTGGAGAAGTGAACCTCGTTGAGTTTCCCTTTGGCGAATTGTACCCAAAATTCCTGACAGCTATGAGCCAGCAAACGGGCGACTTTGACGTCATTGGTTTCATTCCAGCCTGGGTTCCTGACTTTGCGCCCTACCTGTCGACAATGCCTGCCGAAATGCAGCAAGGCGACGCCTGGGACGATCTGCACCCGGTCTACCGTGAACGTCTGATGTCTTGGGGTGGCGAGATCAAATCCGCCACTATGGACGGCGACATGCACATGCTGAACTACCGTGCTGACCTGTTCGAAGACCCCGACAACATGTCCGCGTTCAAGGCCGAATACGGCTATGATCTTGCTGCTCCTGTCACATGGGATCAGTATTACGATATCGCGGCGTTCTTCAACGCCTCTGACGCTGTCGATTATGGCACAGCCGAGGCATATGCCCGCGGCGGGCAGCAGTTCTGGTATTTCTTCAGCCACGCGGCCAGCTATACCAACAACCCCAACAACCCGGGTTCGATGTTCTTTGATCCTGAAACGATGGATGCCCAGATCAACAACGCTGGGTGGCTGCGCGCACTTGAAGACTACAAGCGTGGTTTGGACTTCAACCCTCCGGGCTCGTTGAACAACGGCTCTGGCGACGTGCGCCCCCTCTATGCAGGTGGCACAGTAGCGATGAACCTTGATTGGGCGGACTCTGGTATTCTAGGCGCGACCGAGGGCTCAATTGCAGGTAACGTGCGCACAGCGATGCTTCCAGGGGCCACGCAAATCTGGAACCACGTGTCAGGCGATTGGGATGAGTTTAACGCACCTGTAGCCTCTCCATTCCTTGCCTTTGGTGGGTGGCAGCTTGCTGTTCCCTCCGATAGTGCAAATCAGGAAGCTGCTTGGTCCTATGTTGCTGAACTCACAAGCCCTGAGCTGTCCGGGGAGGCAATTGTCACAGCAAACACCGGCGTCAATCCTTACCGCCTGAGCCACTATGACGACATCGAGAAATGGCTGTCGATCTTCACCGAAGAAGAAGCCCGCAGCTATCTGGCCGCACAGCGCGCCTCCCTTGATGCACCTAACGTCGCGCTCGACCTGCGCCTGCCGGGCTTCTTCTCCTATACTGAAATCCTTGAGATCGAACTCTCCAAGGCACTTGCCGGTCAGGTTGAGCCACAAGAAGCGCTCGATACGATCGCTGCGGAATGGGACAAGCTGACAGATGAGTTTGGCCGCGACAGCCAACTCGCAGCCTATCGGGCTTCAATGGGTCTCCCTGCATTGAACTAAGCCCACAGTTTTAGGACTGCGAAACGACTTGGGGCGTCCGTGCGGCGCCCCAAGCACTTAAAAAGGAAGATCAAAATGGAACATATAGAATTCCGCAAAATCTCAAAATCATACGGGGCAGTCGAAGTTGTTCCGCCGCTTGACCTGTCTATTGAGCAAGGCGAGTTTATTGTTCTGGTTGGTCCGTCGGGCTGCGGCAAAACCACAACGCTGCGGATGCTGGCAGGTCTGGAAGAGATCACAAGTGGCCACATCTTCATCAGTGGCGAAAACATCACCAACAAGCGCCCCGGCGATCGCAACTGTGCGATGGTGTTCCAGAACTATGCCCTTTATCCGCACATGAGTGTCCGCGACAACATCGGCTATGCGATGAAAGTCCACGGTGCGGCCAAGGCCGATATTGACGCCCGTGTCGAAGAGGCGGCCGACTTGCTTGGGCTGTCCGAGTATCTGGATCGGAAGCCACGAAATCTATCTGGTGGACAACGACAGCGCGTCGCAATTGGCCGTGCCCTTGTCCGCCAGCCACAGGTGTTCCTTTTCGATGAACCCCTGTCGAACCTTGACGCAAAACTGCGTGTTGAAATGCGCAGCGAAATCAAACTGCTGCAACGACGCCTTCGCACGACCGCAGTTTACGTGACCCATGATCAGGTCGAAGCCATGACAATGGCCGATCGCGTCGTCGTCATGCGCAGCGGCGTGATTGAGCAAGTTGACGCGCCAATCACGCTGTATGAAAAGCCGGCCAACAAGTTTGTGGCCAGCTTCATCGGGTCTCCCTCTATGAACTTCTTTGAGGCGACAATCGAAAGGGACCAACTTGTCCTTGGCGATCAACGGTTGCAGCTTGCCCCGCAAGTGGCCGAACGCATCGGTGATTTTGGCCCCGTCATCTTTGGCATCCGCCCCGAACACTGCCGCGAGTCTGATGCGGCCGCGAAGCTGACGTTCAACGTCGACGTGATCGAACCTTTGGGCTCAAACACCTTGCTTCTTGGCACAGTTGCCGGTCAGAAAATCATGGCACAGGTGGATCCACGGTTTGCCGCACAGGCTGATGCGCCATCCACGATTCCAATCGACATGAGTGCTGCACATTTCTTTGACCCCGCTACCGAGGTACGTCTCTAAGATGGAACGCGATCTCTTTCTGGCCATTGATGTAGGAACCGGCGGAATTCGTTCTGCCCTCGTGACAGGCGATGGCGAAATTCTGAAAATCTGTCACAAAGAACACGAACAGATCGTGCCACGCTACGGATGGTCAGAACAACGCCCTGCCGATTGGTGGGCCGGCACCGTTGAAACGGTCAATCAAGTGCTATCCCTGGTCGACGGCGCAGCGGATAGAGTTGCGGCAATCTGTGCCTGCGGTCAAATGCATGGTGCGGTGCTGGTTGATGACGATGGTCTTTTGACGCGCGAAACTGCCCCACTTTGGAATGACAAACGCACCCAGCCGCAGGTCGAGCAACTGACCAAACTGATCCAGTCCGACGAAGCGCTGCGACTAACGGCCAATCTTCCTGCGCCAGCATGGCCAGCGACAAAGCTGATGTGGCTGATAGAGAATGATCCAGAGGCAGTTCGTCAGGCAAAAGGCCTGCTAATGCCAAAGGATTGGATTAATTTCAAACTAACAGGAGCGCTCGCGCAGGATTACACCGAGGCCTCGCTTAGTTTCTTGATGGATCAATCGACCCGAGATTGGTCCGATGAACTGGTCGCCCTGACTGGAATTCCAAAAAAAATTCTCCCTCCGATCCGAAACCCCAGCGATGTTCTTGGTGGTCTTACGGAACGAGCGGCAAACAGGCTAGGCTTGTCTCCAGGCATCCCCGTGCTGGTTGGCGCCGGCGATTATCCGACCGCGTTGTTGGGGTCTGGGGTTTGTGATGCGGGCATGGGATCTGACGTCACGGGCACATCGACAATTATCACCCTGATCCATGACAATCCGGTTTTGATTCCCGGGGTCTCGAACCTGCTGGAGCCAAGCGGCAATTGGGGCAGTTTTACCTTGCTGGACGCAGGCGGCGACGCGATGCGGTGGGCCCGGCGCGCATTTCACGAAAACCGGCGCAGCTATGGTGAGGTTGCGGATGCAGCAACGCGGGCGCAGGCCGGATCAAACGCACTTTTCTTCCTGCCCTATCTCAACGGTGAACGGTTCTCAGATGCACCAAATTCCAGAGCCCAGTTTTTTGGCCTGACCAGCGGGCACGGCCTTGCCGAATTGCATCGCTCAACTTTGGAAGGTGTGGCTTTCTCAGTGCGTCTAAGGCTGGACGCATTGCAAGGGTCCGCCGGACGCCCCGAGCGTTTCGTTGCGTCCTCGGGCGGGGCAAAGTCGCGTCTTTGGTTGGAAATCAAGGCAAGCATGTACGATACCCCCTATGTCGTCCCACAAGAGCTAGAATGCGGCGTGGTCGGGTCGGCCATTCTCATGGCCTGTGCGACAGGAAAATATGCCGATCTGCGCGCGGCCAGCCATCACATGGTCCGTCTCGGCGAACAGATTGATCCAAATCCCAAATGGCGTGATCTCTATGATCGGATGATGCCAGTCTATTCGGATCTCTATCGTTCGTCACAGCAGTTCTATGATCGGCTTGACCGCATATGATCCCCGCAATCCTTTGGGACTTGGATGGCACGCTTGTCGACAGTGAACCGGTGCATGAGCTTGCCTTTGATGCCGCCATCAAGGAACTCGGCCTGACGTTGCCCTCTGGGTTTCACGATGAATTACTGGGATCAAGTGGTCAGGACGTGCACGCCAAGCTGATCGACGCGACTGAATTGCAGCTTGGGTTTGAGGATTGGCGGGCCTTGAAGATGCGCCACTTTGCAGCGTTTCATGCCCGCATAACGCCCCTGGACGGCATACCCGAATTGCTACGCGACCTTGTCGCGCGCGCCATTCCAATGGCCGTCGTTTCAAACTCGACCAGAGCCGAAGTTGACCTAAGCCTGAAAGCAACCGGCATTAGCAGCAGCTTAGGGTTCACAATCTCTAGGAGCGATGTTAGCGGTAGCAAACCCGCTCCTGATGGCTACCTTCTGGCTGCAAGCCGCCTCAACCAAAGGCCGCAAAACTGCCTTGTGATTGAAGACAGTTCCACAGGTGTCGCCGCCGGCCTTGCCGCCGGGATGCAGGTGATTTTTCACCCACAATCCCCCTGTTTGCATCCACCACAGGGCGCCTACTACCTGCCCCCCAGCGTAGACCTAAGACCGTTACTTGAAACCTTCCTGACCTCCGGAGAACTCTCATGACAGATATTCCACAACTTACCCTCAATGACGGACATACCATCCCGCAACTCGGCATTGGCGTCTGGCAAATCGACGATAAAACAACGCCAACCGTGGTCTCTACCGCGGTCGACTTGGGTGTGCGGCTCATCGACGGCGCCTTCATCTATGGCAATGAAGCCAGTATGGGTGAGGGGATTCGTCAATCTCCTATCCCCCGAGAAGACCTTTTTGTAACGTCCAAGGTCTGGAACTCGGATCAAGGTTATGACGCAGCGCTCAGGGCCGTTGATAGCAGCCTCAATCGCATTGGACTCGACTATCTGGACCTCGTACTGATCCATTGGCCTTGCCCCAAGCGAAATCAATATGTCGAGACATGGCGCGCGCTTATCGAAGCTCAAGAATCCGGCAAGGTTCGTTCCATCGGCGTATCGAACTTTAACGCCGATCACCTTGACCGGCTGACCGAGGAAACAGGCGTTACGCCCGCTGTGAACCAGATCGAAATCAACCCGCGTTTCCAGAACGACGGTCTACGTGCGGTCAATAGCGCCCGCTCTATTGCCACACAGGCTTGGTCGCCCTTGGGAGAAGGTAAATCCCTTGCTGATCCGGCCGTTGTTCGCGCCGCAGAACGTGCTGGGAAGAGTCCAGTACAGGTCATCTTGCGTTGGCATCTGCAGCTCGGTCATTCAGTTATCCCACGCTCAACGAAGCACGAAAATCTTGTTCAAAATATCGAGGTTTTTGATTTTCAACTGAATGATGACGAAATGGCCGCCCTGGCTGCGCTAGAAGTGGGCGAGCGATGTGGCCCAGATCCACAAACGTTCGAGGAGGATTGATCTCTTAAAGAGGAAAACCCAGTGATAGTTTTGACACGGCCAGTATAGTCTACATGTTTCCAAACAAGTAAGCCCCGACGTTCTGACAAACAAGAAAAGGAGCTGATCATGAAAAATCTTCTGATTATTGATGACGATGCGGAAATTGTTGCGCTCCTAAAAACCTTTTTTGAACAACAAGGTATCAACATACTGACCGGCTCGTCGGGCGACGACATGTGGAAAACCCTCAAACAATCTGAAATTGATCTCATAATTTTGGATGTAATGTTGCCAGGGGCCGATGGGATCACATTGTGTCGCGAATTGCGTGCCCAATCCGACATTCCAATCATTATGTTGACGGCCCTAGATGGCGAAACGGATCGTGTTGTTGGCCTCGAAGTGGGTGCTGATGATTATCTTGTTAAACCATTTAGCTCACGGGAACTTCTGGCGCGTACACGCGCAATCATGCGGAGAACTGAAGGCGGTTTGCGGGCCACCCAACAAAACATCCCTGCGGTTTTCACGTTCAAAGGATTCCGCCTGGATATCCGGCGACGTGAGCTAAGGACCCCTGAAAACGTCGTGATCCACTTAAGTAGAACCGAATTTGAATTGCTCAATATTTTCATGCACCGTCCCGCTGAAGCGATTGATCGCAACGAGATTTCCGAACAGTTACGTGGCCATGAACTCGAGGCATTTGACCGTTCAATCGACCTGCATGTAAGTCGTATCCGGAGCAAAATCGGTCCCCTCATCGGAGACGAATGTTTTATCAAAACCGTTCGTGGTAAGGGCTACATGTTTACCCTAGATGTCGAAAAAACTACATGATCGCCGCGCCAAATGTCTCTCTTTGGGGCTGGGTATTTTGCTCTTTGGTGTTTATTTCGGCAATTACAGCCTATTGGTCCACATCACTGACCGCTGATTTCTACACCTCAAAGGCGGCTCAGAACCTCGCCGCCAGTTTTGGGCCGGAAATGGCGGCCGTCACATTGGATTTGAAGGCAGGCACAACACCAAATCGCGATGATGCAGGCGTCGCTTGGCGCATCGTCACTGGCGACAGGTTCGACGAACCTACACGGCGGAACTGGTCAGAGACCTTGTTTCGTCTCTCCCCTCCAAACATCGCTCCGGAGGAGTCAATTTTAGTACGGGTCGAGTTACAAGCGTCGGCACTAGATGGGTCAAAACCAGTACCCGGGGCGACCCTTTCGGATCAGTTTTCGTACCTGTCTTTGCGGATTGCCGAAATGAACACGCATGGTGTCATCAAGGTTCAGGTCTCCACGTCTAGCTGGGTCGAGTTTACCTCGCCCAATACTTGGGATGTCCGGCTTACGGCAGTTCAATTGTTCCTCTTGGGGTGTGTTTGGCTTGGCATGCTCGGCCTCACCGCGGGGCTTTTTAGTACATTGATTTCACGTAGGATCACGAAAATAGCGGCCTACGCTCCGTTACTCCTAAACCCAAAACCTCCTCCATTCTTGCCTGAAAGTGCAGGCCCAACCGAAGTCCGCAACATCTCAAAAGCGCTCAATCTGGTGAACCGTGACCTTGCCGACAGCATAACGGAGCGCACTCGTTTTCTTGCTGCGATATCTCATGATCTGCGCACACCAGCCACTCGCATGCAGCTACGCACCGAGCAAATTGACGACGACACGGTAAGACAAAAATTGCTGGCTGACCTCGACGAGATCACCAACATGATCACCGAAGCGATCAACTTCCTACGGGATGGCGTCGAAGTTGAGGAGCACGAAGACGTTTTGTTTACGACCTTCCTTGAAAGCATATGTGACGACTACATTGATGTAGGGAAAAACGTTACTTTTGAAGCGCTTGAACCACTTCGAGTGACATCAACAGGAACCATTTTTAATCCCCGCCCTGTCGTCCACGATATCAAAACCACCCGCCACATCACATTGCGTTGTCAGCCTAGCCGCCTGCGCCGCGCGATAAACAACCTGATCGATAATGCACTGAAATACGGTGACCTAGCCCGCGTCCGTATAGAGGCCGATGCCCGATCGATTGTAGTTCGCATCAACGATGTTGGTCCCGGTCTAGACCAAGATCAAATGGAGCTCGTCTTTCAGCCATTTTACCGAGCAGAAGGATCACGGAACCGTTCAAGCGGTGGAGCAGGTCTGGGCCTATCTCTCGCAAAATCTGTCATCGAGGCACACGGTGGTTCGGTCCTGTTATTCAATCACGACCGTTGTGGGCTCGAGGTGCGCATGACCCTTCCCCGAACAGAATAGCAGGCAACAAACGCCGTCCGCCCAACTCTATCAGTGGAATGATTCAGATTCGGTTTTTGGTTTCCGCATCGAATAGGCTTGCCTCTGACATGTTGAAACTCAAGAATACGTCTTCCCCAGAAAACCCAGCCTGTTTGGGCGGCAATCGCGCGGTCACTTCTTTCCCGCCCAAGGTCGTAACGATCAAGGTATCAGCACCTGTCGGTTCAACGACATCAATCTTACAAGCGAACGTATCCATAGGCGCAGCACTTCCATTCGGATCATAGCGGCTGATATCCTCTGGCCGCATACCTAATACGACCTCTCTGCCCTGATACGATCCTAGATCCTTCGTTTCATAGTCGGTCAAACTGAGATGAATTTCGCCACCATCGACGCTCGGTTGCCGAATGACTAAACCATAGCCTCCATTGTCGCCCGATGCGATCGTTGCAGGAATGAAGTTCATCGCCGGTGCGCCAATAAACCCTGCAACAAACATGTTGCTGGGTTTGGCATATATGTGTTGCGGCGGACCATATTGTTGGATCACCCCTCCTTTCATAACAGCGACTTGGGTGGCCAATGTCATTGCTTCGACCTGATCATGCGTCACATACACGATCGTAGCACCTAAGCGTTGGTGAAGACGCTTAATTTCGGTCCGCATTTCCCCTCGAAGCTTTGCGTCTAGGTTCGACAAAGGTTCGTCGAACAGGAACACATGAGGATCACGTACTAGCGCACGCCCCATCGCTACACGTTGACGTTGCCCGCCCGAAAGCTGTGCAGGGCGACGGTTCAAGAGGTTCTCGATTTGCAATAAACCCGCGACGTGTTTTAGCGCTTTTACTTGCTCGGCCTTTGGCACCTTGCGACGTTCCATCCCAAAGGTGATGTTTTTACCGACCGTCATGTTCGGGTATAAAGCATATGACTGGAACACCATCGCGATGTCACGATCTTTGGGGTGTATACGGTTTACCACGCGATCTCCGATTGCGACTTCACCGCTGTCGATCGTTTCAAGCCCAGCAATCATATTGAGCAGGGTCGACTTGCCGCAACCTGAAGGTCCCAACAGAACAAGGAAATCCCCATGTTCCAGGTCAATGTCAATGCCGTCCAAAATGACACTAGACCCATAGCTTTTCCGAATATCAGAAATCTTTAGAGTGGCCATGGAGTTATCCTTTCACAGATCCGGCGGTCAGGCCCCGGATGAAATATTTGCCGGCAACGACGTAAACTAAGATTGTAGGGATCGCCGCGATGATCGAAGCCGCGAAATCGACGTTATATTCTTTAACGCCCGTGGTGGTGTTCACCATGTTGTTGAGGGCTACGATAACCGGCTGGCCGTCCCCGTTAGAGAAGGATGCGCCAAACAGGAAATCATTCCACATGTTCGTAAACTGCCAAATGACGGTCACAACGATAATGGGAGCCGACAAAGGCAAGATTATGTAACGAAGCGTCGCAAAGAAACCTGCCCCGTCAATTGTTGCGGCCTTGATCAAATCATCAGGTATGGACACATAATAATTGCGGAAAAACAGCGTACTAAAAGGCAAGCCATACAGAGTCAGCACCAGCCCAAGGCCCAATGGCGTGTTGGCGATGCCAAACAGCCCCAAGGTCTGCGCCATCGGCAATAGAATTGCCTGAAATGGCACAAAGCACCCAAACAACATCAAACCAAACACAAGGTTCGCGCCGCGAAACCGCCATTTAGTCAAAGCATAGCCGTTCAATACTCCAAATGCGGTTGATACGATCACACTGGGAACAACGACTTTGAGCGAAATCCAGAAGTGGCTACTCAGCCCTGTGCACTTCGTACCAATACAGGCTTCGCCCCATGCCTTTGCCCATGCATCCAGCGTGATCTCACGTGGCAACGCGATGATCGTTCCGCTCTTGATTTCTGCAAGCGGGCGTAATGATGTACTGATCATGATAACCAACGGCATCAAATAGATAGCTGCGCAAAACAACAAACATCCATAGATGAATAAACGCCCAAATATATGGCCAACAGACCGCTGGCCCGGCAAGGAGTTAACATCAATCATGGCGCTGCTCCCGGAGTTGAGAGTAGAAATATGGCACCATGATCGCCATCACTGTGGCGAGCATCATGATCGCGCTTGCCGCGCCGACCCCCAGCTGGTTTCGTTGGAAGGACATCGCAAACATGAAAGTCGCAGGAAGGTCGGACGCCACGCCCGGCCCCCCTGCTGTCATCGCCACCACCAAGTCGTAACTTTTGATCGCGAGGTGCGCCAAAATTACAATCGCGCTCAGGAACACGGGTTTGATGGATGGTATGATGATCGTAGTATAAATACGCGGAAGGCTGGCTCCGTCTAAGTAGGCTGCCTTGATTATTTCTTGGTCGACACCGCGCAGGGCCGCAAGGAATAGGGCCATAACAAACCCAGACGCTTGCCAAACAGCAGCAATAACCAAAGTGTAAACCACCATGTCTCGGTTCGTGATCCAATCAAATGTGAAAGCATCAAACCCTCGGTCGCGCATGAATTTCTCAAGCCCAAGACCAGGATTCAGTATCCATTTCCAAGCAGTACCAGTTACAATGAACGACAGCGCCATTGGATATAGGAAAATAGTACGCAGGGCTCCTTCCATCCGGATCCTTTGATCCAGCAGGATGGCTAGAAAAACCCCTAGAACGAGGCAGATACCTATATAAAGACCGCCAAAGACGAACATGTTTTTCAGTGCGATATGCCACCGAGGCATCGACCATAACCGTTCGTATTGGGACAGTCCCGCAAATTCGTAGTTTGGCAGCATTCTGGATTCGGATACCGAGATGTATCCCGTCCAAATGATAAAACCATAAACCACAATCAAAATGGCTATGAACGACGGTGCAATTACGATCTGGGAAAGCCGTGACTGCACCCAGAACATCATCGCACTACGGCGATCAGATGAAGACGAATGCCTATCCTGATGCCTAGGTATTTCTGACATTGATTAACCTCGATTAACGTCTTCCCTAAGACGTGAAAAAACGGTGCCGCCCAAACATAAAGGGCGGCACCAAGGGAGAACTTTGTCCCGCTTAGTTTGCGAGCTCGATTGCTTGAACCAATCGGGTGACCGCATCTTCAGAACTCATATCAGAGTTGAAGTGCTCTGTGACGACTTCAATGATCGCGCCACGGTTGGCGCTAGACGTCGCCATTTCGTGGGCCATCGATGGGACCAGTTTTCCATTTGCAAGCGTCGTATCGAGGTCTTCCATGGATTGAACGGCGCAGGAATCAAATGCATCCCGTGACACCCCGAGCCGCGCTGGGATCGCGCCTTTGTACAAGTTGTAAGCAATCTGAACTTCTTCAGTCAGCAAAAGATGGGCCATCAGCTCACGCCCAGCGATTTCATCCTCTGTTGCGCCTGCGTCGTCAAAGAACGCGAAGCTGTCTGCGTTCATGATGTAGCCGCCTTGGTTTGGCGCAGAAGCACAAATGAAATCCGTCCCCGGAACGAGGTCAGCGGCAAGAAACTCACCCTTGGCCCAATCGCCCATGATCTGGATCGCGGCATCGCCATTCATGACCATCGTTGTCGCAAGGTTCCAATCACGGCCTGCAAAATTCGGGTCAACATAGCTACGCATTAGACGCATCTGGTCGAACACGGCAATCATCGTTTCGCCCTGCAACGCATCTGGATTCATATCGACAAACGCTTCACGGAAGAAGTCAGGCCCGCCAAGACCAAGTGCAACGTTTTCGAACACGGTTGCGTCCTGCCAAGGCTGTCCACCATGTGCCAATGGCGTGATACCAGCAGCAAGAAGCTTGTCTGCAAGCGTGTTGAATTCCTCCCAAGTCGTTGGAACCTCGCCGTCAACTTGTGCCAAAAGGTCTGGGTTAATCCACATCCAATCTACGCGGTGAATGTCGGTCGGAACCGCAGAATATACGCCGTCAACTTTGACGATTTCCGCAAGCAAAGGTGGAAGAATTTCATCCCAATTGTCACGTGCAGCAACGTCTTCCAGATCAGCTAACGCGCCCTCGTTCGCCCACTCAGTCACGACAGGTCCCTTTAGGATCGTCATGCCAGGTGGATCACCCGCAATCACGCGCGAGCGCAAAACAGTATTCATCGCGTCACCGCCGCCACCCGCAACGGGTTGATCAATCCATGTGCCACCCGCATCTTCCAGCGCTTGGGCAAAAGTATTGATCGCCAAAGACTCCCCGCCAGATGTCCAGTAGTGAAGCACTTCGAGGCTTGGTTCAGCCGTCGCAACGCCTGCGGTCAATGTGCTGGCGAGCGCAGTCGTCGCAAGAATTCTAGTATAAATCTTCATCTTATTCCTCCCGATTTTTTTAAGGGCAGCTCCCACCTCCTCGTAGGAATCGCCTATATTTTACAATCTCTGAAAATCGTTCACGCGGCACTGTCTTATTGGTTTCAGATATGTAATTTTCTGATACAAAGTGAAGCAAAGAAAAATAATCATATATAATTCAATCAACTATGAGAATCCAAAATTCACAATCAACCTCCCAAACCGCACCTAAACAGCCAATCACGCGAACCGTTTCAGGATACTTGCGACATCGGCTCCGAGCCTACTCGACCTGTGGTTGTCATTTAATAATTGGCGTCTTGCTTCGATCGAACGTCACCGCAACACCGAACACAATCATCGCCCCAAGCAAGGCCTGCTGAAAATATTGATCGATCCCTACAACATTCATTCCATTGTCGAGCAAGCTCAGGAATAATGCGCCAAAAAGGACGTTAACCACCCCACCGGAACCACCTGTCAATGCCGTTCCTCCGACGACAACTGCGGCAATTGAATTCAGTACATAAGACGTCCCTACGACAGGGTCGCCCCCATAACGAATTGACGAAATAACGATCCCAACAAGAGCAGCGCAACCACCCGATATCATGAACGCAATGCAACGTGTCTTGATAATGTCCGTTCCAGACATCCATGACATCCGAATATTGCTTCCAATGTAGTAGATGTTGCGACCCGTAGTCGAATACCGCAGGAATGCCCACGTCAGAAAGAACACTCCCATCCCCACATAAAATGAATTTGAGATCCCGAAGATCTTGTTATCGATCAGCTCGAAATAGGCATAATCGCTGGGCGATGCACTGATCGGGCGCGGCGACACGACATAAGCGAGACTTGTGATTATGCCCCCCGTCCCCAGTGTCGCAATGAAAGATGGTATTTTGACAATCGTCAAAATCAGCCCATTCACAAGGCCCAATACCAACCCTGCAAGGATGCAGATTGGAAAAGCCCAATATCCAACGTCACTAATCAGAAGAACGAAGAGAACAGACACAAATGAAATTATTCCGCCAACGGACAGGTCGATACCGCCGATCAGGATTGTAAACATCTGCCCTAATGCGGCAATCATCAAGATCGCCCCAAAACCAATGATCGTATTGATGTTGTAGGCTGATAAAAAGTGCTGGTTGCTTAGAGATAGAGCAACGCCCAGTACAATGATCATCGCAATTGTAAGGTGTACGGGTTGTAGCCGTGCAAACAAATTGGACTTTACTGAAGTTTGGTTTCGAGAATGGGTAACGTCTTGCAAGGCAAATCTCCCTTTGCGGCGCATAGTCTTGATTTTATTAGGTGATTAGAGTGATCAGGTCCTTGGGCGTTGGTTTGTGCCCCGGCGATGCATCAAGCATCTCGACCATCTTATGATCACTCATAACAAGCAACTTGTTTGCCAAGCCGATATCTTCTTCCAAGGTGTCGCACATAATGATCATGGCAATCCCCGCTTCAGAAAACTTGCGGATCAAACGATACACTTCGTCTTTGGCGCCAATATCGATCCCACGCGTTGGGTGATCAAGAATAAGCACCTTCACATCGGAACTCAGCCATTTCGACAAAATGATCTTCTGCTGGTTGCCGCCCGACAAGCCGGAACATGCAGCATGGATCGTTGGCGTTTTGACAAGACATTCCGCCACCCATTCATCTGCATTTTGCTTTTCCTTGTTTCGACTGATGAAACCCGATGTCTTCAAGCGGTTCAAAACAAGATGGTTCATATTGTCCATGACGCTCATATTCAGGGCTAACCCCTCCTCGCGCCGCTCAACAGGAACATGTCCGATACCAGCTTGAACCGCGGCTTGCGGTGATCCTTTCTTCGGTGTTTGCCCCATGATCGAAACTGCGCCCTGATCATGGCTGTTTGTTCCCGCGATACAGGCGCACAGTTCCTCTTTACCTGATCCAACCAACCCGACGAGGCTAATGATTTCGCCGGGTTTGAGCTCAAAACTCACCGGTTCAAACGCACCCTCCTTTGCTACATTATCGACCGCAAATATGGCATCTCCCGAAGGGTTAAACTGATCGGCTTCACGAAAACGGTCTCCCGAAAATTCGCTGCCCACTAATAGTTTCTCGATGTCGGCAACCTGCATACCCGCGGCAGGCATTTGCGTCACATTTTCCCCGTCCTTCAACACATGAAGCCGGTCACAGTTTTCCAATACTTCCTGTAAACGATGCGAAATGAAAATGATCGACATGCGCGCCTTCAGTTCATCCAAGATCTCGAACATTGTGTCTCGTTCTTGGTCATTCAGGACCGTTGTCGGCTCGTCCAGAATAATAATTGGGTTCACCGCACCGTATTGTTCCGCCAGCCACAATACCCGTGCGATCTCGACCATCTGCTTGGCCGCAGGCGTTAGGTGCGAAACCTGCATCGTGACATCCACATCAAGCTTCATCAATGCCATAAGGCGTTTGGCTTCTTTGATCATTGCGCGCTGTGAAATCGCGCCCCGTTTCATGAAATCCGTTTCATGGCAAAGGAACAAGTTTTCCATAACGGATAGGTTTGGGATTAATGATCCCTCTTGGAAGACGCCACCGATCCCTTTCTTGATGGCGTCTACGGTCCCATTCAGTTTGGTAACTTGCCCGTTCAACAGGATCTGACCATCATCTGGTTGATGAATGCCAATCATGATCTTCGTCATGACCGACTTCCCTGCACCATTTTCACCGAGCAGGCCAAGTATCTCATTTGGACGAACTTCAAAGTCAATATTGTCCAGTGCGACCACGCCTGGGAACCGTTTTCCGATGCCCGTCATCCTTAGAATGGGGGGCGTTTCTTTATCAATTATGTCTTTCATTGATCTACCCCTATTTGATGAATCCAAGTTTTTTGCGATCGATCGTCAATGCGACCGCAACGATCAAGACAACGCCATTCACGGCGGTCTGGGCGTATGGATTTACCGCCATCAAGACCATTCCGTTGTTCAAGACGGCGAGTATTAAGGCCCCTAGAAATGCATTCTTTGCACTACCGATGCCACCCGTCAGAGCAACACCGCCAACGACAACAGCTGTGATTGTTGGAAACAATAGGTTCAAACCAGCACGCGACGTTGCTGTTCCCATACGCGTGACCAACAACAACGCTGCAATGCCATACAGACAGCCAGCCAAGGCGAACGCGATAATCTTCACTCGATCAACATTGACACCCAATTGCTTGGCCAGCGCTTCGTCGCCTCCAACCGCGTAAAGATGACGGCCAAACGGGGTACGATCCTGCAAAAACTGGACAAAGACAGTAACAAGAACGGCAATCACAACTACGTTCGCAATCGCAAATGGGGATGCATTGATAAATGTCTGAATTCGGTCGTCTTGAAGGCTGATAATTTGAGATTTGTTGACGTACACGGCGACGCCATACAATACAAAGCTCATTCCTAGAGTAGTAATAAACGATGGAATACGAAGTTTTGTGTGAATGAGCCCAGTGATCACCCCCGATACACCACCAACAGCAATGCTAATTGGGATAATCCAAAGCCCAACATCCATACTGTTGTATTTGTTGGCGACCAATCCCCCTGTGAATACAGCACACAGAGCAACGGTGCCCTGAAGCGATAGGTCGATCCCGCCGATCACGATGGTCAGATGCACCCCTATCGCGAGAATTGCGGGGATCGCAGCAAGGCTCAAAACAACTTGGATATTGGACCAAGATAAGTTCTTTCCTGAAGTACCAATAAAAAAGATCACTGCGATTAAGGTGAGCGAAACAAGTTGCGTCGCGACCCCTGATTGCCGGACCCACTTTAGCCCAGTTTGAACAGCCGTCATGCCATTTTCCTTTGTCAAATTTTGATCGACCGAAACGAAACATTGGCTGTTCACGGCCTAGGTCGTGGCTCTACGGCCTTTGTTGTGGATTCGAAAAAGTCGGAGCAGGCATCTTACCCAATGCCTGCTCTCTCTGCTCTCTTGTTTGTCGTTATTCGACTGCAGATACCCACTGGGAATAGAAATCTGTCAGATCGTATTCCGGCATGGAATTCAGGACTTCAGCAACAAACGTCTCAACGTTTTCCTGATTGACCGGTGTCCCTGAAATCAGGAACGCGCGTTGTGCAGGTGGTGTCGCGGTTGGGTCCAGTTCGCCATTCTTGGCAGCCAATGCCATGGTCAGGCCAAGCTGGGATTGATACCGTGAGTCCATGAACTCTGTAGACGCCATTGTACCCTCTGCGATCGCATCAAACGCATCAGGAATACCGTCAGTACCGACAACTTTAATATCGCCAGCTAACCCTGCTTCATTTAAGGCCGCGATCGCACCAACAGCCATGTTGTCATTCGCAGTCCAGATACCGTCGATTTCGGGGTGAGCTGCCAGCAATTGTTTTGCCGCTTCGTAAGCACGGTTTGTGTCCCAATCCGCAGCTTCCCATTGCAACAATTCAACGCCTGGATTTTCATCAAGTGCCTGTTGCAAGCCGTTAAACCGACCAATCGCTGCGTTGTTAGACAACATTCCCTGAATAGCAACGATTGTGCCTTCATTCGGTGTTTCAAACGTTTTGAACAACTCAGTTGCATTGTAGTATCCCTGCTGTTGCGCATCGAACGAAATATGCGCAACCCAATGTGGGTAGTCCGCTGGGGTTACTTCATCTGGCTTGTTCCACCAGTTTACCCAATACACACCAGCATCTTCCAGGATCTTCGCAATTGGTACGACATCGGGCCCTTCATTTGGATCGATGTTCACAACCATGTTGCCGCCTGTCCGCGCAATCTGAGCACGCAGATCAGCGAATTGTTTCTGGCTGTTGCCCTCGCTGCTCAATACCGCGACCGGCAGCCCCAATCGTTCTCCCAATGCTTCTGCACCAGCAGCGTAATTTGCGTGGTATGGATTATCCAATCCGCGGATCATAACTACCAACGTCGTCTCATCATCCGCAAACGCAGGCGCCGCAATCGCTGTGCTCAGGCCTAGACCGACCACAACGCTGGCCATGATATTCTTGAATCTCATTTTAGTTCCTCCCAAAGGTTTTACACCAACACCTGATCTCCTCCGCAGATGTGTGGTGCTCTTAAGGTGTCCCAAACAGTTCATAGCTTGCATTAAGGATTTGGTTTCAGAAATGTAAAATTGCGATACGTGCGCGCCGAGCCTCAGCTCAGCCCGATCAAGTAAAGATATTTTAAAATCAGATGCCTAGGTTTTTTCGACGGCAATTGAAAACTGCGACTAACGCCGTACAACCAAAGTTGTGCAACTCGAAAATTCTTTTCATTTTCAGCGGCTTCTAGAGCAACAAGGATCGACTATCGCGTCACTAATCAGCGTTCTGTTTCGATTTGATACACTTGAAACGACACCTTGATCCTCAATCAAAAATGGAAAATGTCCCAAAAAAATTTGGGAGATAACTCATGACGTTTGACGTGCTTTGCCTTGGGGAACCACTGATCGAATTTAACCAGCAGTCGAACGGAAGCTACACGTCTGGGTTTGGTGGTGACACTTCTAACAGTGCGATTTCAGCGGCGCGCCAGGGCGCTAAGGTAGGCTACATAACCCGTATCGGCGGCGACACATTCGGAATGGACCTTCAAAAACTTTGGGCCTCTGAAGGGGTGGATGCAACACATGTTGAAACAGACATGAACGCACCGACCGGTATTTACTTTGTTAACCATGACAGGAACGGGCACCATTTTAGCTACCGCCGTGCGGGCTCTGCCGCGAGCCTAATGACACCGAGTTTCCTCCCAGAGGTTGCTCTCAAAAAAACAAAAATCTTACACGTTTCCGGGATCAGCCAAGCCATCTCAAACACAGCAGCTGACACTGTATTTCAAGCGATAGAAATTGTGAGATCGTCTGGCGGTAAAGTGTCCTATGATTCAAATTTGCGCTTGCAGCTTTGGCCAATCGAGCGGGCGCGTTCAATAATTCATGCAGGGATGTCCCAATGTGACATTGCCCTCCCCGGTTTGGATGATGCTCAACTCCTAACCGGCCTAACGGACCCCGACTCCATTGTGGATTTCTATCTTGGGCTCGGCGCAAAGGTTGTCGCTCTGACCCTGGGAGCACGAGGGACACTGATCGGGACCACACATGACAGAAAAGTAATTGCAGCCCATAAGGTTCAGGCCGTTGACGCAACAGGCGCTGGTGACACTTTCAACGGAGCTTTTTTGGCACGCATTGCTGCAGGCGATCCTGTGTTTATGGCTGCCAATTATGCAAACGTCGCTGCTGGTATTTCTACCCTTGGGTATGGTGCTGTTGAACCAATCCCTACCCAGAAGATCGTAACAGCGCACTTGCAACGCTCGGCAGACTAGGCATGTCCAGTTGATCCGACATTTTGGAACTGTCCCGCTTATGCGCCACCCCACGTGCCCGTTGATTCAGTCTGACCCGCTGTCTCCTTCGGATGGCTTCAAATCAGAGCGACGCCCAGCTGTCAGTGCATCGGATACGAAATCCAAGCTGTCTGACGAGAGATTCAACAACGTCACACCTGCAGACGTCTACTTCGGCCGTGACAAAGCCATTCTAAGACAAAAAGGAAAGGATCAAACGAAAGACACTCGAAGCGCGACGCTTGCATCACCGCCAGCACGCCGCATAATCAAACCAACCAGACGAGCCAAACGCTCTCTTAAATTAGCCCCCCCATTGGTCCCCAAAACCCTGACGACGGACATGATGGAAAAAAGGAAAACCTATGCTTTTGACAGACCTAGATCATCGCAACCGCTTGCTGGACAGTGCCTTGGCGCAATTTGCATTTTTCAGGTCCAGTTTGCGGCCTGCGGGTGGATTTCATCTCCTTGAGCATGACGGTTCGCCCCAACCAACCAGCCAGCAAGAGCTCCACGCGACGGCGCGCATGGTTCACTCCTATGCCTTGGGCCAGCTGGTCGGCGCAGAAGGTGCGGCGGATATGGTTGATCATGGAATGTCTTTTCTTTGGAACAAACATCGCGACGCCAAACACGGGGGCTATTGTCGGGGCGTGACCGATGACGACGTCCCAGACGATCGCAAGTTGGCCTATGGGCACAGTTTTGTGCTGTTGGCAGCGGCAAGTGCCAAATTGGTGCATCACCCCGATGCAGACCGTCTGTTGCAAGATGTCTGGGAGGTCATGGATACGCGATTCTGGGAGGACGGTTACGGACTGTTTAGTGACGAATTCAACCGGGATTGGACATCTTTTTCCACCTATCGCGGCATGGGCTCCAATATGCACACAGCCGAGGCATTGATGGCCGTCTATGAGGTCACTGGCGATACGCTTTTTCTGGATCGGGCTGGGCGCATATTAGACTTCTTTGTGCAGAAGATTGCCCCGGACTATGGATGGCGCCTGCCCGAACATTTTAAAGACACGTGGCAACCGGACCCCGCCTATGCTGGTGATCCGATGTTTCGACCTGCGGGCACAATACCCGGGCATTCTTTTGAACTGGCGCGCCTTCAAATCCAGCATTGGGATTTGAAAGGCCGTCCCAACGGGGTTGAATATTCCTATGCACGCAATCTGGTCGATCGCGCGCTTGAACAAGCATGGCACACGGAATCTGGTGGCTTTATATACACGGTGGGGTTCGATGGCACATGGGACAACACCGCAAGATTTTGGTGGCCAGTGACAGAAGCCATCGGCGCGCTTTCCGTGTTTCTCAAGCTGGCACCGTCAAAAGAAGACGCTGTTTGGTATGAAAAATTGTGGGCATTCTCTGAGGCCCATTTGATTGATAAAAAATATGGCGGCTGGTTTCCGGAACTCGATGCAACCAACCAACCGGCCGCAGCACAGTTCAGTGGCAAACCCGACCTCTATCACGCCATTCAGGCCGAATTATATCCGCTGGTGCCGCGCGTCTCTGGAATTGCAGATGGGTTGGTGGACCTGAAAGGCCAAAAATCGGATATCTGAGCGAGGCTTTCAGCGATGGCCGCAAAAGAGAATTCTAACCAAAGGCATCGCCTTAGGTTTAGACCCTCGCTTATGGTGACGGGTGTCACTTGCGTTTCTGCGATTGCAACCCGTTTCACCCTGCACAGGTCAAAAACGGCAGCCCTCAGGACGGGACACCCGGGGTGGCTTTACGCTCCCACGCTGCTTAGCGCGAAGCGTGCGACGCTTTCGTCGACGTCCGAAGCCGCCCCGGAAACGCCTATCGCCCCCACCAATTCACCCTGTCGGTGAATCAATTCTCCACCTGGTTGCGGAGCAAAGCCTTTGGGCGCGGCGGCTGAGATTGCTGTAGCAAAGTGGTCCGGAAGAAGTCCGCGCTCAAATAGGGTGTGCAGTTCCCGTGTGCTGACCCCCATGCCGATTGCTGCGCTCGCTTTGGCAATTGCTATGGTATGCCGTAGGGTCCCTGCCCCGTCTTGTATGGCTGCATACTTGAGGTTGCCCCCAGCATCCAAAACAATGATCGCGAGAGGTGGCACGCCCGTCTTTGCAGCATGTGCCAAGGCCGCGATGCCGATTTGCTCTGCCAACTTAAGACGCATCTCTGACCTCCCAGGCAGACATGCCAATCGACCCATAGCTGAAAGAGCGATGGATACGCGCCATTCTGGCCCCCGGGATTGCACCACTGGAATATCCGCCTGTGGCCGCATCAGCATCAGCGGAATCCATGCGCCGTGATCCAGGTCGCGCCTGAGGTTTTCAGCCTCTTTAGAATCGTGCGCCGCCAGAGCCTCCTTTACTTCAGATATCAGCCAGCGCTCACTTTCTGCTGGGTAGCGTACCTTGGATGGCAACAATTTTGCCTTCATTCGGCGTTGCAAAAGTTTTGAAGAGCTCAATCGCGTTGTAGTAGCCCTGCTGTTCGGCATCAAAGGCAATATGTGCTACCCAATGCGGATAATCTGACGGAGAGACCGCATCTGGTTTATTCCACCAGTTCACCCAATAGACGCCTGTGTCTTCGAGGATTTCGGCAATAGGAACGACATCTGGACTCTCATTGGGATCAATGCTCACATCCATATTGCCGCCAGTGCGTGCAATCTGCGCGCGCAAATCTGCAAACTGTTTCTGACTGTTGCCTTCACTGCTCAAGACGCTGACCGGCAATCCAAGCCGATCGCCAAGGGCCTGTGAACCGGCCTCGTAACTTGCATGATACAGATTGTCGAGCCCGCGGGTCATAGCCACCAAAGTTGTTTCGTCATCCGCCATCGCGGTGCCGGACACCATAGTGCTAACGCCCAGCCCAACGGCAAGCGTCGCTATTACATTATTGATTTTCATTTGAATTCCCACCCTGGGATTAATCCATCCACCTGTGTCTCCTCCACCGATGGCTAGCTCAGAAGTGTTCGCTCAAATTGGTGCAGAAACGAATATAGAATTGGTTTCAGGAACGAAATTTTTGATACAAACTGGAGGTAAAAAATATTCTGACACACGCAGTGAAATCCGCGTAATATCAATTAGATAGAACGCTACAGTTGTCGGCCCTGCTGTTTAGGCTTGCAAACGACTGCGTCGCAAGCAGGGTTTTTTTGGCATACTTTCCTGCGTTTTCAGGTCCTTCAGCGACAACCCGGAGAGAAAGTGTAGTTCAGTATGGATTTTGTGTCAAAAAGATACAATCAAATTAATAACTTGCGTGATTTCAAAAAATGCCGGAATTATGCGTCGATACCACGCCATTGATATGCTCAATTCAACTTAGAGGAGCATATCATTTCAATATCGGAAGTTGCTCAACATCGCCTTCAACAACAGACACCGCGCCCAGTTGATCGTGCCAACCCATAAAAAGTCTATGTCGCGATGCTTTGTTTTCGGCGCGACGGACGAGTCACAGGGGCATTCATGTCGGGCGTCCTGCAACAACACCGGCACCCAAGTTATTTTGAGCCTCACTCGGCGATTCATCATGATGGGGGCTTCTAGAAAAGGAAAACCATGACACAAATTAAAGTTGGTCTCTTGGGATACGGGCTTGCGGGCTCTGTCTTTCATGCGCCGCTCATTCAATCGTCGCCGGACATGGTGTTGACTTCCATTGGCAGTCGCAGCTTTGACAACAAGTCTATCCCCGACGGGGTCAAGACTGGATCCTTTGAATCCGTGATCAAAGATCCGGACATCGACCTGATTGTTATTGCCACGCCAAATACCAGCCACTTTCCCTTGGCCGTCCAGGCCATCGCGCAGGGCAAACATGTTGTGATCGACAAGCCTATGGTCATTCGGTTGGCGCAGGCCGAAACTCTGATCGACATGGCAGCGGCTCAAGGCGTTCTGCTGAGCGTGTTTCAGAACCGGCGTTGGGACGGCGGCTTTTTGACCGCCCAAAAACTGCTGGCGGACAATGCCCTGGGTGAAATCTCTTATGCAGAGCTTCACTACGATCGTTTTGTCCCTTTGGTTAAGAAACGTTGGCGAGAAAACCCAATCCCGGGTGCCGGTGTGCTTTATGATCTAGGGCCGCATTTGATTGACCAGGCCTATTGCCTCTTTGGTCTGCCGCAAGCGATCACCGCAACGGCAACACATCAACGAAAGGACGCCATCGTTGATGATTTCTTTCACTTGATGCTGGATTATGGCCCTAAGAAAGTTGTTTTGCATGCCAGCTCTCTCGCCTTTGATCACGGTCCGCGCATTACATTATTTGGCGATGAAGGTGCGTTTCAGCAATTTGGGCTGGATGGCCAGGAGGATGATCTAAAAGCCGGCAAACGTCCTGGAGATATGGGTTGGGGTGTCACTGAAACCGTTTCGGCAAAGCTCTTGTCGGCAGATGGCAGTGAATCCACGGATCTACCTGTGCTGAACGGGTCCTATGAAAGCTATTACAACGGCGTTGCATCTGCGATTTTGACCAGTGCCGCCCTTCCGGTTCTTCCAGAAGAAGCGCGCGACACTTTTGCAATGCTTGAGGCCGCGATCACCAGCAAGATTGAGCAACGCACCGTGGCACTCGTATGAGTTTGATCGGCAATTCTGATGCGCAGTTGATTGACCTCATATCAGAACAAGAGGCTCGGCTGGTGTTTGACCGCTTTTCGATTGCGACGGCACATGAGATTGGGCAGCGGTTGGTCACCCGTGCCCAAGCCCAGAATGCCCCCATTGTTGTGGATGTGGCCCGCAATGGACACTGTCTGTTCCATTGCGCCTTAGCTGGGTCGGCACCTGACAACGCGGAATGGGTGTTGCGTAAAAATCGAGTGGTGCATCGTTTTCGGCATGCTTCGCTCTATATGGGCGCATTGTGTCGTGTCGACGGGAAAACTCTAGAAGAAAAATTTCTTTTGCCACCAAATACCTATGCAGCCCACGGCGGGGCCTTTCCCATCACATTGCGCGACAGCGGTGTGATCGGCACAATTACAGTCTCAGGCCTACCGCAGGTCGAAGATCACGATTTGGTCGTATCCGTGCTGGAACAAATTTTAAGCTAAGAACTGTGTGAAACCAGCGCACTGCGCTGCAAGGTAACGCGTACTTCCAATCCATGTCTGTCATGGTTGAAAACTGTGATGGCACCGCCATGCGACTCAATCACGGACTTGGCCAATGACAGGCCAACGTTCTTCATTTAGAGTTTGCCGGCCGAGCTCCGGTGCATCAAGCGCAACTGTTGTAAGGGCCCCTGTACCCTCAAAAACGCGCGCACATGCATCTACGACCAGGGGGTCGAAATTCGTTGACCAGGACAATCGTGTGTGTCCCGCCTTCATCAAGGTGGCTAAAGCCAGATGACCGTATGATGGCTTGGCCCCTTTGATCTTGGCGTCAATGTATGCTCGGCGATCGGCTTCACTTGGATAAACGGCTTCAAACAGCGCTGCGTATTCCTCGGGTGAGTCTGTGTCAGGAAAGTCACCCTGACTTTCAATGAAAGATTGGATAGTGCGCCGAACGGCCGGATTTGACAGATCGGAGACGCTCTTGAGAGACACCTGACGTTGGCTCACATAGAGCCGCTGCTTGAAGTCCCAGATCATATTCCATGCGGTCGGAATCCCAGCAGCCGCTGATGCGCCAGCCCCAAGCAGCCACATCAGACCACCTGGTCGCATCGAAAACCGCCGCGCGAAGTCATCACCAGCGATTGTTGCAAAAGAATGATCTGTCATGATGATGCCCACTGGGATTGCCATTCTGCAAATTCAGACGGACGGACTTGATATCGCGCAAAGTTTCCCACGTGCAGGCCGAGCAACTCTTCCTCGACGACTTGAACAAAGGTATTTTTGTCGCTTTCTGAGACATTGTTAGACGCATACGACTTGATCGCGCGAATGGCAGCACCACGACCGGTTTTATCGCGAATGATCGACGCGACGCTTTCGCGGATTTCTGTTCGATACTTGAGGCGAAACGGATCGGGTTCCCCCAATGATTGTTTAACAGCCGCAAACTGCGCCACGGATCGCTCATAGGCCCAAAAGAACACGTCTTTCAGGAGGGCAACGTCATTGAGCTCGTAAACACCCAATATTGCTTCTGTATAGGCCCGTTGGGGCACATCGGAAAAAGCCAAGGGTACAAAGTTTCCCCTGATGAGCGGAATGTTGGCTGCCAATCGTGAAACGCGTTTGTTGACGTCATCGAAGGGTTGCAAATAGGGAAGATGGACCATCGCAAAGAAGGCTTGTTCGAACGGATCTTCAATTTGTGATGCCTTCGACAAAACTTCGGCAAAGCACTCTTCGACTAGCTGTGGCGTTTCTAGTGGGTGGAATGCGGAGCTTTCGATACCGACGGCAATATATCTCAGGCGACCAGATGCGGTGGGATCAGCAAGTAAGTTGTTTGACAGAAGTGCATGAAGGTTCAAGAGAGTAAAACTGTTGAATGCGACGTCATCAACGGCATTGATCAAGAACTCAATCGCATCTTTGTGATTGAGGATCATTTGTGCTTCGATGTGATCCCGCCCTTCGGCCTCTTCACCAAATTCGATCAGCCGCTTGGTATCTAGCAGCGAATAAGTATTCCCTTCCAACCGGCTTGAGTTCCAAGCGAGGTCAATGAGCAGCCGACTTAGGATGTGCTTTGCATAGGTTCCTGCAGGCTGCCTGCCGGCATGCGATTTGCCTTGATCGGCGAGTGCTTTACGCTCAACCGGCGTAAGATAAAACGTATTGTTGGGTTGGTATGCCGCCAGATAGTCTCGATTGTACCCGACTGGTTTTCGACCTGCTATGGGTTGTTTGACATAGGCACGAACGGTTTTAGCTTCCTCTGATAATTGGATGATTTCAGCATAATCTTCATCAAGCGGTTCTGCGGTCGCACTTGCGGCATCTGTTGAGACAGGCAGGTATTTGGCCCAGCGACGTTCCCCAATGCTGTGCATTTGGCCATTGGCGACCAGCTGTTGAAGACGATATTGGAGTGTTCTGCGTGGCACATCCTTCGTTAGTGCTTTCTCAATGTCCGCAACGGAAATTCCCTTGGGATGAGCTGCTACGATGTTGAGCAGCTCAGTCAGGGCTCTGAATGGGGCTTTTTTGACCATCTTTTTCTTTCTTGCGCATAGGCGCTATACGCAACTATGGACATTCTATACGCAAGTTTCAACTGTAAGCGCAACTCTGGCGTCTATGCGCAACATTACTTGCGCATAGACTAAAAAATTCATGATGATAGTCTGCGTCGATGCGCAGACAACGGAATTTCACGGCAAGATCATCGCCCAAACCACAGTGCGCATAGTATTTGAGTGCTGTATGCAGACAGCTTTTGGCAACCACATAAACCCGCCATTAATGGAACCGAGAACGCTATAACCCTTCATATGCCGACCGGCTGGAGCGTTTTCTAGTCGCCAACGGTGTTAGTCCGTGACTGCCGATTGCGGGCCAAACTCCATGTTTGGTTGAAGCACCAACTGCCAAACCGGCAGAGAGTTGCCTTTGTACCCCTCGGGTATTTGAAGATTGAAAAAGGCTGGATCATAGCGAACGTCCATCGATACAACGCCGTCGTTCTCCACCGTCAGCTCATGGAAAGCACTGCTAATCATTGAACTCAACGTACCCAGTGAGTGAAACGGTTGATCATCTGGTTCACCTTCCTGTTCTGGCGCGAACACGAACCGAAACGACTTCAGCTTACCATCAACGACTTCGGCGGGAATTCCATTCGAAACCCAACTACCATAGCGCATCAGGTAAAAGGCAATCCGCTGCTCGATGTCATTGTCGATTGAGTTTCCATCGCACGTCATGTTGATCTGCTTGATTGTAAATAGGGCCTGACCATCTGCATCAACTTTCGATCGCTCGTCTTCGATATCACCTTCAAACGACATGATCAGCGGCGGCAAAGTGCAAATCATCCGATCGCCCAAGACAGCCATCTCGTTTCGGGCCATGGCGTGCGCAAAATCGATATAGACGGTCTTGTCACCGTCGATGAAAGAACTTGGTGACAATAGGATCCATTGGTTCACCCCAGAAAAATAGATCGCAAATTTCAACGGCACTTTGTTCATATCGGCATAGCACTGAAGCTTTGCGAGATACGGCTTCTTCATCGTGTAGCGTTGGCTCAACGAGCGCATCCGGAAGTTCTTCACTTCAACCAAAAGGATCTGGTCAGACTTCGTAACGATCCTGTAGTCTGGAACGGCCACATCGTCGGCGCTCACAAATGATGCTCCGCTGTCTTCTTGCTTGACCAGTTTACATGCTCCCATAGCGCCGGCCACATGCGCAAACATGGCTTCGGTTCGCTTGCCGTGAATCATGGTCGGGCTATTGAGCGCGTTCTTGAGTGACTTCGCGACACGCTCAACAAAGTCGTTCTGATCGCCGTCAACGCCAATTTTGTATCCGTGATCTGACGATACTCTGGAATACAATTCCAAAGCGTCAAACTTTTCAGGGTCACTATCCAGTCGTTTCAACGTTTCATCCTTTACGTATAGGCTCAGTCATTGTGAATGACTTCATTTTGATCAGGCAGGTCTCGCAAACTCTGTAGGTCGAACGTCGTCAGGAATGTTGCAGTCGTTACGAAGGTATGTGGCGCGCCAGCGCGCGGTGCCCGCGGCCCACTCGTAATCAGCTCCTTGAACCGCAGTCGCGCCAGTAAATCGCGGCTGACCTCCTTGCCAAAGATGTCCTTAAGGCCTGCCCGATCAATCGGCTGGTGGTAGGCAATGGCGCAGAGCACGCCCATCTCCATCTCAGTAAAGGCGAGAAATTGATTGCCAAGATCTGCCGCCGCCTTGATCGCATCTGCAAACTGCGTCTTGGTCCGGAACATCCATCCTCCAGCAACCTGCGCCAGTTCATAGGGCCGACCAATCAACTCCGTCTTAATATCCTCAATCAGCATCTCAACCGAGGCCCCCTGCCCCACCACGCTCGCCAAGTCGTCCCGTCCAACCGGCGTGGCACTGGCGAATAGCACTGCCTCAATCCGTCCCATCCATTCCCGCCAGCGCAGCTCTTGCGGCAGGTCCTCCAGTTCTCGATTAAAGACGCCTTCGTGTCCGACCTCCTTCGGTTTTGTGTTCTTTTGTTTGGCATCGGAGGTCATGGCGGTGCGGGTCATCGCATAATCCCATAAAGCCGGAACGTTGGCCGTCCGGTCAGCTCGCGCGCAACGCCCAATTCAACGAGCCGATCACAGAACCGGCGCGCGGCACGATCTGTCATCGGAATGCTGGTGCCCCGAATTGTCGGTGACAGCATCGTTGAAGGGCCAATCGCATCTTCAGACAGGAACAGCGCAACTGCCGCATCCGACCCCTTGGCGCGCAGCTTCGGGGCGACAACTCGAAGCGCCGCTGCTCGGGTCACAAGATCGCGCGTCAGTCTGATCGTGTCTTCGAGGGCCTCGAGGATGCACTGCTGCACCTTCAACTCTGACACCTGCCCATCCGCGACGAGTTCGCGCAACATCGTTTTTGTGAGGTGTTGTGCTGTGACAGGCAGCACAGACGTCCAGTTCAATGCCCGCGCCACCATGATGTCTGAGAGCAGACACGCGATCCGTTCCGCTCGATCATCCACCTCGACCACCGCCCGCATCACGGCAACACAGCCTGCCAACGGACCATGCGTCTTAGCGCGGTTGGCACCAGCCTCCATCCACCTCAAGACATCATCGGCAAACGCCGCGCCAACCAAGCTTTGCAAACCGTCGTGACAATATCGCCCCGTCAATCGTAGCGGTGCCGCCTCGCGCCAGAATGCCAACAGATCACCATCCGGTCCGCAAGCTTCACCTGTAGGTGTCAGATGATAGGCGTCGCGGATATCTGCCTCCCGCGCAAGCCTACCTTCCAGTTTCGAGGTGGCTGTCGCCGCACTCAGCGCCAACCGGTTCGCGAGCAGTTTAAGAGGCACACCTTGGGACGGGTCGCTGACCAATTGATCGAGCACCGTCAGGGCCGCCCCGGACCGAAAAGCCACAGTTTCAAGGGTTTCTGCACGTCCAGAAGTGACCCACGCCGGTAACTTCGATAAGTTCATCAAGTCGTCAGAGACAGAGGCAGGCTCATTGGTCATACCGCAAGCCTATCTTATCGGGGCGGTTAATTCCAGAAAATAGCGCTCAAACCGCCCCACCTTACCTCTCTCGTTTAAGTCCAATAAGTTTGCATTATTGGACCTCGGTTTCACGCGACGCGACCGGACAAGTCAGCACGATAAAACAATTGATCTTCACCACACTATTCGAATGGGGCCTGCCTGTTTTAGAGCTTTTGAGATACGGCAAACAGCTCAGGTCATTCGGCAAGTCCGCCTATGAAATATTCGTTTGTGCGTGAACCTTCGAATTGGGTGCCGCAATTCCCCTTTTGCTAACTTTCCTCACCACACTTACCTCAAACCGCCCTGAACGGATCAACCCCGCGAGGGGGTTCCCCTTTGCGATGCTACGGTGATCCGCGGTCGCCATGAAACGTGCTCAATTCGTCACTTAGCAAAAGGAAAATTGACATGACACTCGAAGGTACAATCACCCGCACAAACGACAACACTTTCACCGGCTGGATCGCCTCCCTGACATTCGATGTCGACATCGCAATCTCAGAAAACCCTCACAAGAAGACCGGGAAGCACCCAGACTTCGAAATCACCGCCAAATCCACGCGCAACCGTTCCATCCGCATCGGCAGCGCCTGGAACGCCACAAGCCAAGCTGGCAATGACTACCTCTCCGTCGCCATCAACTTTGGCACAGGTGAAATCCGCGCCAACGCGGTCAAGACCGAGAACGACGGTGAATATCGCTTCATCCCCTACTCAAATTAGGACGTCAGGCGCGGGCATCGCCCGCGCCTTTCGCCCAAATTTACAGTCCTTGGGTGCTCACACGGTGTCGGTTACAGGACGGTTCTCGAGCCGTTTCAGTGGCGATGGGACAGTCGCTGGATTCTTCATCACAATTCGGGGTTTTAAGTGATTGATTTAAAAATATTTTTCTAAGCATTTTGAGCAGTACATGATTTGGCTAGATGTCTGATGAGCAGTTCACGACTTGAGCGGTGTGACACCTCCCCTGCCCCAAACGTCCATTTCTCTTTGAGATTTAAACCAATGGCATATTGCTGCGATCACGTCGTCTTGGTTGGCAGCTCACCTCAAAACATGGAACGGCAAAACATTTGCGTGGAAGGTATGCGCGGCGGGAAGAACACAGGCCGATCGAGACCTATCTCCAGTATGCAATGACTTCGTTGGTCAGTTCTAAAACTGCTGTAGACAAGTAGTCGCCTCTGACAGGTCAGAACGTGGTTTTGCAGGTGAGGTAGCCAAAGGGCCTAGTTGGGCCCCTGCCCCGCTCTCAGGGCGTGTCATCGCCGCTCTAGGCTTCGTCCGACAAGCCGACCTGCGCCCAGAACACCGCTCTCCTCTACCCCATTGATCCAATAGGCGCCCTCCTGTCTCAGAGATGAGCCAAGAAGCCTTCTTTGTCTCATATGGGCTCTGCGGCGCTGTGATCTGCCCATCCGGGTCACGATCAGCTGGTGCAACGGATCTCGCCCGATCCTGTCTCAATGGTCCCTTGGGGTTCGCGCAAGCGCGATACGCCGCTGCGGGACAGATGCTTTAGAACCCGCTGGGTTCTCGCGCGCGCAACCCCAAAAGAGCAAAACCGTGTCCTCGGGCTACGCCTGCGGGCCGCACCACTTTCGCACTTTTGGGGTTGCGCTTGCTCACTCCGGCACTTCGCCAGTGGGTCAGGTTTTAGAGACGACGCCCTCAAGGGCTTTTCTCAAAACCAGACGACCAAAGGGGCAACGACCCCATCCACACCACAAAGGAGTAAGCCGATATGGCCCAACCAAACGAAAGCCGCAGCGAAGCTGACACCAACGCAACCATTGCCGAACAAAACGACAGGTTTCGCAACACTTGGGGGGCAGATTTTACAGTTCCCGGTCAGATCATGTTGACGCGCGGGGTGGCCGATCTGTCACCAGCCGCCAAAGCTATCATCATGCAACGGGTGCAAAAGTTCTCTGAGTTTTCTGCGGACAATGATCCTTACGGCGATCACACCTTTGGAGCATTCGAGTTCGAGATCGCTGGCAACAGCTACAACATTTTCTGGAAAATCGACCTTTACGACAAGGACTACAGCATGGGCAGCGATGACCCTGCAGACGTGGCCGTCACTCGGCGCGGTCTCACCGTTCTACACGCCTCCGAATACTGAACGCGATGCACCCTTGGCTCGGGTGCATCCATTCAGCGCCAGCCCTTCAAATCAACAATCGATGGTCGAGGCACATTCAACCCATCACCGCAAAACAAGGATAAATCCCATGAACGATCAATCAAACATCCCCGTCACTCTCGAAGATATCCCCTTCGCGGATATGCACATCTCTGACCTCAATCCACGCAAGGTGGTCAACGATGCCAGTATTGTCACGCTTGCAGAAAACATCCGCGCTTACGGCCTTATTCAAAACCTTGCAGGTTTTCGCGAAGAAACAGGCGTTGGTGTTGTGGTGGGTGGACGTCGATATCGCGCACTTGCATCGCTACGAGATGATGAACGATTTCAGATAGTTACGGTGAAAATAGCACCAGATCAGGCGACGGCAGAGTATTGGGCAACGTCCGAGAATGCACAACGCGAAGCCTTGCACCCCGCCGACGAAATCCAAGACTTTGGCGCAATGGAGAAGCGCGGAGCCACCGTCGCCGACATCGCCACCGCATACGGCGCGACCGAGGCCCATGTCTATCGTCGCCTCGCCTTGGCTGCCCTCCCCTGCCCCGTCGTTGACGCTCTGCGCAGTGGTGACATCAGCCTCTCAAACGCCGCCGCTTTCACCATCAGCGATGATGAAAAGCTGACCCTTGAAGTCTTGGAAAACGTGCGAGGCCAAGGCGAGAGTGATCATCGCATCAAGAAGATGCTCAAGCCCGATGCGGTGAAGGACAGTGACCGCCGCGCGATCTACGTCGGTCTTGACGCCTACAAGGAAGCTTGTGGACGCATGAGCAGCGATCTCTTTGCAGACGAGGTCCTGATCGATGATCCAGCCATCTTAGATGAGTTGTTTGGCAAGAAGCTGGCAGACGCGTCTGAGACGTTGATCGCCGAGGGCTGGAAATGGGCAGAACCCATCAATGACAGCTACATCGGCTGGTATCAGATCGACGAGATGAAGCTGGTTCGCATCTATGCGGAAAACGGCGAATTGACCGAAGAACAAGGCGAAGAATACGATGCCTTGGCCGAACTTGCTGAGGGCGACGTATTGGACGACGAAGGCCAAGCCAAACTGGCAGCGCTGCAGTCGATCCTAGACGGGTCATTCACGGATGAGCAGAAAGCTCACGCGGGCACCTTGGTCTATGTCGATAGTCGCGGCAGGGTACAGTGTGAGACAGGTCTTATTCGTGGCACAGACAAGAAAACAGCCATCGATGCAGGCATCTTGGCCAAATCCAACCACACAGGCAGCGCAGGCACCAAATCGCCAATCTCAAACAAGCTGCGCATTGATCTAGATCGCATCACAACAGGCGCGCGCCAAGATGCGTCTTTGCGTGATCCAGAGATGTTGCTGGCGCTCTTTGCTTTCCAACTGTCTGGAAAATCTGGCTACACATCCGTCTTTGGACTGCGCAAAGACGAGGTGGCGAACGTACCGACAACAGAAATGGCGGGCTACACTTTGGATGAACGTCTGACCAAGCCAACCCCATCCGCCAAGTTTGGCAGCGACATGGGACGCGTCTTCCGCGCCTACAAAGCCAAGGGTCCAGGGTTCATCATGGACGAAATCACCCGCCATCTGGCCAGCCAGCTTTCCACTGATGCAGACTTGGCAGAAGTGATCGACAAAACCGTGGACACCAACCTGCGGGATAATTTCACCCCGACGGCTGAGAACTTCTTTGGTCGCGTTGGCGGACCGTACCTCGTCAATCTCTGGTGCGAGTTGTTGGACCTTTCCGAGGATCATCCAACCGCAACCACCTTCACCAAACTCAAAAAGAGCGAAAAGGCCGAGAAGATGGAAGCGCTCTTTGGAGACCCCGAAATGCGCAAGGCTCACAACGTCACCGAGATCCAAGCCAAGCGCATCGACACGTGGCTTCCCGAAGGCATGGTTTGAACAATAGGCAGGGCGCTGACAAGCGCCCTGCCCTAGCCTCTCCAATCCTTGTGGTGAGGATCAACTGGCTTCGCTGCGGCGAAGCCTTTTTTGCGTTCGAACAGCATCCGAACCAAACGCCCGCAGAATCCAATCTTGTGAGGGTGACCTGAACGGGCGGGGACAAACCCCCTGCCCGTTCAGGCCCGGCGCTATTCGCGCGGAAACGCCATTCCGAAGTGAGAAGACTTACACCATTTGTTCTTTTAACCGATCCAGATGGGCCACCAAACTCGATCGCCAAACAAGCCAATGATACACTTCGATGAGTTTACAGCTGTAAACTCCAGGCGTATGAGCAGATAGTCCGTAGTGTCTTATCTTGCGCATTGCGCTGTGTTAGACACTAAATATAAGAAAAACGTTGACTTAGAGAGGTGAATCGCACCTTTTATCCCCAAGTGGCGCGAAAAAAGCCACATTGAGCAAATTGGGGCAACCAGATGATTCCCGCGACACCGAGTATAACAGACAGACCATCAGAGTTGGCAACGGATATTTCCGAGCGGCTAAACCGTGCGATCAGTGAGCATCTGCTCTCTGCATTCGCGCCCGACAACACAAAATCATTGCGCCCCTTCTCGGCCCCAGAGGCCGCCGAATTGCTTGGCGTGTCGGGCCAGTTCATGCGTAAAGTCCACGGCGAAGGTACAATCCCGGAGCCAAAAGACGTTCGCGCTGGCCGCCGCTATTACAGTGCCCATGAGCTGTGGGAAGCGCGCCAAATCTTGGAAAAAACGTCTCGAACAAAGGGCAGATACGTCCCTGGCCGCAAAGACGGCGAGCGACTGCAAGTCTGGCAGTTGATGAACTTCAAAGGCGGTAGCAGCAAAAGTACATCGACTATTCACCTCGCCCACTATCTCGCACTCCACGGCTACCGGGTGCTCGTGGTTGATTTGGACCCGCAAGGATCGTTGACCTCAATGTGCGGTATCAACCCAGAGATCGAGTTTGATGGTCTCACCGTTTATGACGCAATCCGCTACGATGATCCGGTGCCATTTTCTGACGTCATCTTGCCGACGTATTTTCCGGGACTGTCGCTTGCTCCAGCACGCTTGCTGCTTTCCGAATTCGAGACTGAATCAGCGGTAAACTCAAATCCTGACCAGCCCTTCTTCCTGCGCATTCGCAATGCATTGGCTCAGGTTGAAGATCAATACGATATTGTCTTGATGGACAGCCCGCCACAGTTGGGCTTCCTGACGATCTCCGGCATGGCTGCCGCGACCTCTCTCATCGTCCCACTCACGCCCTCAATGCTCGATGTGTCCTCAACCGCGCAGTTCCTTGAGCTTGCCGGTGCCTATATGGGCGTCATCGAGGATGCTGGTGCCGAGCTTCAGTATGATCACTTCAAGTTTCTGATCACCCGCGACGAGCCAACAGATGTGCCGTCACAACAATTGACCTCGTTCATGCGCGCTCTCTTTTTGGATCGCGTCATGACAGCCACGGCTCTCAAGAGCACCGCGATCAGCGATGCCACGATGCTCAAACAATCAATCTACGAGGTCGTGCGCTCAGAGATGACGCGGGCGACCTATGACCGCGCCAAACAATCCATGGATGCTGTTGGCCGCGAAGTTGAAACAATGATTCACCAAGCATGGGGGCGTAGCTGATGGCACGTAAATCACTTCAGGATTTAAGCGGCATTGCCAAAACAATCGCCAATTCCAGCCCTCAGCCCAAAGATCGAACTACGAAAACCACAGCACCCGCCTTAGGCGCATTGCAAGGATCGCTGTCAGCCATTCGCGAACTAGATCCAGCCCTCATTGACGATTGGGGGCCAAAAGACCGCCTGGACGGGTTTACAGCTGTAAACTCAGAAGATGATGGCGACGGCTTTGAAACCTTGAAATCCAGCGTCAAGGACGGCGGCCAACAAGTTCCAATCTTGGTGCGAAGGGCAGGGACCGAGGGCCGATTTGAAATCATCTACGGCCGCCGAAGATTGCGGGCCTGCCGTGAACTCGGGCTAAAAGTACGCGCCAACGTTCAAGATCTCGATGACGCCACAGCCCTTCTCGCCAAAGGCCTTGAGAATGCCGCACGTCGCAACCTGTCGTTTTATGAGAAGGCTCGGTTTGCAGCCGTCATTCAAGCGGCAGGCCATAACACCAAAACCGTCCGGCAGGTCCTCAGCTTGTCTGCGTCTGGGCTATCCCACCTGACCAAGGTTACGGACAATATTCCCGACGATGTTGGCGATCAAATTGGAGCCGCTCCAAAGTCGGGACGGCCGAAGTGGACTGCCTTGGCCGAAGCCTTCGCATCCAAAAAGGTCAATGCATCATCATCCTTCGCAATCCTGTCAAAGTTGAGCGCCGAGCTATCGTCAGATGACCGCCTTGAGCAGCTCATGAGAGAGATTACGCGGCGTGGAGCGCGTCCAAGCGAGGGCAGGGAGGCAACACCGGTCCCAGGTGTCACAATCAAATCGGGACGCGGATCAATCGCGATGTCCATCAAGCGGGCAGGGGAGAACGCAGCATTTGCTGAGTGGCTCGACCGTGAGCTCGAAGACATCATCAAGAAATCCTACCAGGAGTTTACAGCTGTAAACCCTGTGGATGACACCAGAGGCTAGAGCAACAAAGGAGGACGTAAGCAAAGAGAAACCCCCGAAACCGAAGCTTCGAGGGCTGAACGTATTTCTACGCTTCTCAGATTAGACACCTGAATCGTAGCAGTCACCGAATCGCTAAGCAATAAAAAACGCTCTTGGGCGAACGGGAATTCTTTGCCTGCAGGCAAATCATGAGAACACTTCAAGGAATGGCTCCTGCCGGAGCACGCTCGTCGCGCAAAGCGACGGGGCAGGGAGGTATTGCCCAAAACAAATGGCAACTCCTCAAGGTAATCGAAGACATCCGGGAGCCGCTCGGCTTGAAAGGCACGTCGATCTCTCTTCTCAGAGCGATGATCTCTTTCCTGCGGGTGGATCAAGTCGATGCAACGCGCGACGACGGGCACATTTGCTTTGCATCAAATGCCTCGCTCGCAAAACGCGCCCATGTCAGTATTCAAACCGTGGAGCGCCACATTGCCAAATTGGTGTCCTTAGGCTTGCTGACGCGGCGATCAAGCGGCAATGGCAAGCGATGGGCTCGTAGAGACCGTCAGGGCTGCATTGTCCTTGCAACAGGCCTGTCACTCTTGCCTCTAGCAGAGCGTTACCCTGAGTTCGTGCGCATGGCGCAAGACCACCAGGATCATCAAAACGAACTGGGACGGCTCAGAGACATGTGCTCGGCGGCCCTAAGCAACCTCAAAGCACATCTCATGCCCGCCAATTGGGACGAAGGCTTGCTCTCAAAGGCACGCAACCTTTTGAGACGCCAGCCAGACAAGCACGCTTTGAGCGATCTTCTGGATGAAATCACTGTGGAAATCTCGAAGATAAGCTCTGCAGAACCATATGATTTGAGGGCCACTGACCCCGAAATTGAGGGGCATAAAGAGACTTCCAAGACTCAGTATGTTAAAGAAGAAACTTCTTTTCAGATTGAAGTTGGCCAAGAGGAGATGGAGCGCGCCTACCCAAGGCTCTGCGCAGAACTCAGGTTTGCTAAGAACCAAGAAGACTGCCGTCGCTTAATGGATGATCTTGCAGGATATCTCAACCTTGGGAACACTTGGTTCTCGATAAAAGACCTTGGTCCAGCGCTCAGTTTCATGATCTTAGGGTATCTCTTGGAGCGCACAGAGACGATCAGCAATCACCGTGGCTACGCGTTCAAATTGTCCCAGGACCTTGCGAATAAGAGCCTTGATTGGCGAACCCTCTTAAAGAGACCGAGGTTGAACTAAGGATGCTGGGGTCTGCTATTTGCAGGCCTCTCTTTGAGAAATGATCGATTTAGGTGTTTTTAGCACTTAAAATGAGAGTTTTGTAAAGAGTGGTTGCATGACACTTTAACATTGGACTATTTTAGGCGTCATGAGCACTGAAAAATCAGGAAAACTACAGAGCGTACTCAACGCTGTTCCAAATGGCTACTTGGTCGATGCCAAGTGGCTGAACCAGAACGGCATCGCCTATGAAACGTTCCGAGACTACGTCAACCGGGGCTGGCTCACCCGTGTCGCACAAGGCGTCTTTCAAAGACCAAATGGGCAAACTCGCCCCGAAGATCACATAGATTGGAAAGCGTGTCTGCTTTCAATGCAGCACATCATGAAGCGAAGCCTGCACCTTGGAGGTGTGAGCGCTTTGGCGCAGCAGGGGTACAGCCATTATCTGCCGCTTGGTCAGGATGCTCAGGTCTGGGTGTACGGCGCGGATATACCCAAATGGCTCGCCAAGCTCTCGCTCAATGGCACAGTCATAACCCGGAAACGAACACTTTTTGCGGATACGTCCCTCGGGCTTACAGGAAATTCCATCGACAATGAGGTTATCGCCCCGAACGATTGGCAGCTGGTCATGTCGACGCCAGAGCGTGCGATACTTGAAGCCATAGACGAGCTCCCTGAAAACGAGAGTTTCCACAACCTCGATATGATATTTGAAGGTTTGACGACGCTCCGACCACGCCTGCTAACACAACTCCTGAGCAGTTGCCGCAAGATCAAAACCAAGCGCCTGTTTTTTGTGTTCGCTGACAAGCACAATCACGCCTGGAACAAGCAACTTGATACGACTGATTTTGATCTTGGCAAAGGTGATCGCGCGTTGATCAAAGGTGGGAAAATTCATCCCCGTTATCGGATCATGGTCCCGAAAGACTTTGTTCCAGGGGAGGACTCTGATGGCGCGTGAACCTTACGCCGCTCAAGTGGCTCTCTTGGTCCGAGTCTTACCGCATGTTGCTGCAGAAACGGTGTTCGCCCTCAAAGGTGGTACCGCCATAAATCTGTTCTATCGGGATTTGCCACGGCTATCTGTCGACATCGATCTGACCTATCTGCCGATTAAGGACCGCACAGAAAGCCTTGCGGACATAAACGCTGCAATGGACCGGCTCGTAACATCGATTGAGAAAGGCGTCGAAGGCGCAAAGGCGCGGCGCATCGAAGGTGGCGCGGGAGGGGCCACTCGGGTGGCCGTACGGCTTGGCTCTGCGGAAATTAAAATTGAAACTTCGCCTGTGACGCGTGGCGTCATCCACCTGCCAAAATTGATGACTGTCTCGGATGCAGTTCAGGACGAGTTCGGATTTTCCGAAACCCAGGTTGTCTCCTTCGAGGATCTATACGGCGGCAAGCTTCATGCCGCACTTGATCGCCAGCACCCGCGTGATTTATTCGACGTCAAACTTCTCTATGAGAACGAAGGTCTGACGGACGCTCTGTTTCGGAGCTTCCTGATCTATGTTGCCAGTTCTCCCCGGCCAGCACATGAGCTTCTAGATCCAAACCACGCAGACCTAGAGAAATCCTATGCGCAGGAATTCCTCGGCATGACAAAAGATACCGTCAGCCTTGATGCTCTCATCGACGTGCGAGCGCGATTGATTGAAGACATACACTCCCGTCTCGATGGTGCGGCTCAAGCTTTCTTGCTGAGCTTGCAGGATGCCACCCCGGACTTTGATACCATCGGACTTCCCCAGGCTGCCGACCTGCCTGCTGTCAAATGGAAGCTGCTCAATCTTCAGAAGCTGATCACAGAGAATCCTGCCAAACACGCTGAACAGAAAGCGCAGCTTCTCGCACTTTGGACCTAGTCGCGGCAGAGCAACGGCCGCTCTGATGGGTTTGAAGCGACACGCCCAGATGGAACGAGTTTTGGGCCGCACTAATTTCTCTACAGCTTGAAATAATCGAACAGTGGCTGACCTTCCTGTTGGCGCCCGCTCGGGCGCGGCCTCGCACCTGCGGTGCTCGGCGTGAAACGGAATACAAGGCTGCCCGCACTCCAATCCAACGTAAGTATATTATTGACAGATTGGTATAGTATCGTATGTTGGGTGCAGCCTTGTATGAAGGTGGCAGGAAATAGGGGGGCTTTCTTCCGCATGTCCCAAGCGAAACGACTATCTGAGATCGAGAAGATGGCAATCGTGCGCGAAGCCGCGGACGGGGTGTCTTCGTTAGACCTGGCCAAACGGTTTGGGGTCACGTCGCGCGCGGTCCGGTATGTCGTGAAGGCAGATGCAGAGCGGCAGAAAGATACCGGTGTCGCGACCGCAGCCGTGACGGTCAAGCTGACACCGGACGAGCTCAGTGCCTTTGATGAGGTCTTGGGTGCCGCTGGCATCGAGGCGCGCGCAGAGGGGCTGAGACGGCTCATACAGGCCGCTGGAGGGGTTTTCGTGCCGGATGCCGCGCTTGCTGCTGAGATGGCGCGTTACAGGGCGTCCCTGCACGAGGTGGGCAATGGCGTAACCCAGATCGCCAAACAGATGCAAAAGGCCAACCGGATGGGGCAGGGGCCTGCAGATGTCGCGCATGCAGAGTTCTCGGAATTGCGGCTTGCGCAGATGCGCGGGTTGGCGCGGTTCATCCTCGACAGCGCAGACGAGATTGACCTGCTTGTGCGCCGCCGTCGCGATACGATGCAGCTGGACGCGACAGCCGCTCTGAGGGAGTTTGCTCATGCGGCTGAATGATGCGGTAGACGCTGTTACGGGCGAGGTGTTCCGGGACGGGTGGAGCCGGATTCGAGGCTCGATGCGGGGCCTGCATGTCTCTAAGCAAAAACAAATGGTGCGCGCCGCTGCGGGACATCGCGCGGCTGTGTTCAAAGCGATCCGGGGAGGTGGGACGCAGAACAAATCACAGCTGTCCAATCAGCTCGAATACCTCACGACGAAGTCCACCCATATCGTCGACAGCAGCGGGTTTCTGGATGGCAAATCAAAGCTTGATCGCGGCGAGATTAAAGACCTGACAGAGCGCTTTGCCAAGCGCTGGAGCGCCGGGTTCAAACCCAAGCTCGGGCAGACCACGCATCTGCTGATGTCCTTCCCGATCGGCACACGCGGAGAGGATGTGCGCGACATCGCGACCGACGTGGCCGAGCGGTTCTTCCAAACCGATGAGGGGCACTTTGAGTACATTATCGCGGTGCATGAGGACCGTGATCATCCCCATGCGCATCTGGTGTTGAACCGCCGCTCGCAAGAGGGCGAATTCTTCTATTTGGCGCGCAACCACCGGTTCAACTATGACGACTTTCGCTTGGCGATGGTCGAAGAGGCCGAGACTTACGGCGTGCGTTTGGAAGCCACGCGGCGGGTGGATCGTGGCGAGGTGCATTACCCGGCCAAGACCCGTGAAATCTATGCCGCCAAAGAAGAGGGCAGGGTGCCAGCGGAGCGCGAGCGGGTTGGTAAAGACCAAGCCCGCACCTTGGCCGAGATCGCAAACACCAAAATCATGTTCCACTCGCTGGCTGCCGAGGCGTCCTCTGAGAACCGCGTAGACCTTGCTGAGGTCCTGTTCCGTGCGGGCGAGGTTCTGGCGAAGGGTGGTCACGTTGAAACCGCAGGAGGCATTTACATGGCCGAAGACGAGTCTTTTGAGGATCTGCGCAGCCGTTACGCGGAAAAGGCCGCCAACATCACAGACCTGATCGCGGCAAAGCCGGATGCGGAGCGACCCGCGCTGGAGAAGTCCCTCAACGCCATTCAAGCGCGGGTGCAGCATATGCAGCCGCTCGGGCTTCGGTCGAATTCCCTTTCGGAGGTCCCGTCAGAAGGCGGGGTCTATTCTGAGGCCAATATTCAGCAAAGCCAGCTGGAGCGTCTGTCTGAACCACGGGTGCGCGCCCGCGTCGATGCAGCACTGCGTGGCACGGGGATCAGCACAGCGCAGGTTGTGGCCCGCATAGAAACAGGGGCGCAGAACGCAGCACTGGAACATCAATGGATTGCGGATGATCTGTCCAAGGTGGCCGAGGCGAAGGATCTGAACCTCGAGCGCCGCGCGGATTTGGAACAGGCACGGAATATTCTTAATGATGTACATGTGCAGCTCGGGACCATGCTGGAGCGGGAGGGCGTGCTGCGCCGTGACGGGGTCATTGAAGAAGCCCGCGAGGTTCAGGCGCATGTGACTGAAGCTCAGATTGAAACCGCTGCCAATGCCGTTCGTATGGAGACGCAGGTAGAGGCCCGAGATGACGCCCTGATCGAAAGCCGTGCCGTAGAGCGTTTGGAAGACGAACAGCGGGACTATCTGCGTGATCATCCGGAGCTGATTGCCCGCCCGACCGATGTTATCCGCACGGATGAAGAGGGCAGGGCGGTGATCATAGATCAGGCCGCTGCAGACCGGGTTATCATTGAGGTTGAAGCGGCGCGGTTGGGCGCACACAGCAGGACGCCAATCTCCGTCTCCGTCTCCGTCGCGCGCGATCTACAGACACGATATCCTGATATGCCCGAGCAGCTGGCGGAGGGTCTCGGCGACACCTATGAACGGGTTTATGAAGCGCGCGGTGCCGAACGGGAAGAAAACCTTACGGAGCGCGAGACAACTACGATTGAAACGCCTGAACTGTCCCGTGTTCTCACCCACGAACGGGCAGGGGAATTGTCGTCGCCCTTTGAGACCGAAACCGAACGCGAGGCCTTCCGCGCGCAAGTGGCGCAGATTTTGGACACGGCGCAGCTGGATCGTCTGAACGATGGCGACAGCAATGCTTTGGAAAATATTATCGAAGATCGCCTCGACCGTCTCCATGCCGCAAAAGTCTATCTGCAATCGGATGCGGCAACCGCCAACTCGGAGGCGTTGCGACAGGTTGTCGATGAGTTGGCAGATGTTGAAGTCGAGAGACACCGCGCAGCGGACGTGGACGGCGAAACGGAGCGGGGCCAGGTCCATTGAGTGGATCTATGGGCAAGGCTTGGATTGCTATCGGGGTGGTTCTGGTCACTTTTGTGGCCGGTGCGATGGGCTACACCATTGCCTCGGCAGTTCTTAGTTTCAAATCGCTCGGGTTCAGCGCCAATATCGAATTTGGATATATCGCGCAGAATTACCTCTGGATCAGAGATAGACGGCCTGATGATTTCCAACTGATCAATCTGATCATCGGCGGTGCTGCCGTCGCCGGGCTGATGATGAGCCTTGCCCTGTCCGGATCTGCCCTCACACGCTTTGGTCAGACCCATTGGCAAAAGCGCGGTGAGATGAAAACCAACGGGTTCTTTGGCAAGCCGGGGACCGGATTTATTCTGGGCAAACTGGGCAGCCCGAAATCCCGCGCACGCTACATCACCTCGAAGGTCTTTCCCCATGCGCTGATCGTGGCTCCCACAGGGCGCGGTAAAACCAGCGGCTTTGTGATCCCGAACCTGCTGACATGGCAGGGGTCTGCCGTCACGCTGGATGTAAAGGGCGAATGTTTTGAGGCGACAGCGCGACATCGTGCGGCACAGGGCGACAAGGTCTACCGTTTTGCGCCCACGGACTGGGAGGGCAAGCGGACGCATCGCTACAATCCGCTTTTGCGCATCTATGAACTGGAAGACCCCGCGCGGCAGCAGATGGAATTGCAGTTACTGGCGACCCTGTTCCTCCAAAGCGACAATGACCGTGTGCAGGGTCTTCTGAAGGGCGGGATCGATCTCTTCGTGGCCGCAGGCTTGTTGGCCTTCCAGCGCAAGAAACCGAGCTTGGGCGAGATCTACCGGATCGCGGCCTCGGGGGGCAACAAGCAGAAAGAATATGTGGCGCGGGGCCACGAGATCGACAACAAAGCTGCGAAGTTGATTTTTACGCGGCTGGCCTCCACCAACAACGACACGCTGACCTCCTATGTCTCGCTGTTGATGACCTCAGGTCTGGATCAATGGCAGAACCCCGCGCTTGACGAGGCAACGCAGGTTTCCGACTTTGATTTCCGTACGATCCGCAAAAAACCTTTCACCGTCTATCTGGTGGTGCAGCCCCTGATGGTTAAGCCACTTGCTCCGCTGATCCGATTGTTTTTCTCAGACCTTCTTTCAGCGATGCAAGAGAAGGACCCGGGCAAAGATGAACCTTGGCCTGTGATGATCATGCTTGATGAGTTCAACCGCCTTGGCAAAATGCCGATTGTGGTCGAGAGCATTGAAACCCTGCGCACTTACCGTGGTCACTTGGCGGTTGTGACTCAAACCATCCCCGCCCTCGATGAGATCTATGGTGAAAATACCCGCCGCGCGTTGCAGGGCAACGCAGGCGTAAAGCTCTATCTCACCCCTTCGGATGAAAAGACCATTGAGGAGTTGAGCAAAGCCGTGGGCAAAACGACGAAGACGGTCATCACGCGGTCGCGATCCATCGGTAAGAACCCGTTCGAGGGGCGGAGTCAGTCCACACGGACGGAAGAAACTTCTCTATTGCCCGAAGATGAAGCGCGCCGGTTGCCGCTCGATGAAATTATAATGGTCGTGGATGCGCAGATGCCAGTGCGGGCGAAACGGATCCAGTATTTTGATGATCGGCTGTTTGCGGCGATCCATGGGGCGCAGAAGGGTGAGTTGCCGTTTCCAGTGATGGGCGGAGAGGGCGGTAAGGCGCACGGGCCAGATTTTGGTGGGTCAGAGCGGGGTCCGAGCCAAGCCGGAACGAATGCGGAGCCCCAGGTGCATGATGAGCGTCTATTTGGCTCAAAAGAGATTAGCTCAGGAAAATTTGTGCCGCCCACCAAGAAAAACTCAAAAGCTGTTCAAGCCGTTGTTGAAGAGGAGCAGCGGCAAATGGAAATGAGCTTTGCCGACCAAGTTGAGACGCAAATTGAGGAAATCGATGGTGGCGATAGAGATCGTCTTGATACAGTGGTGAATGATTTGGACGGGCTGGAAAGTCAGTTGAAGCAGGGGGAGGGGGTGTCTGGCTGAGATGAGTAAGGCGTAACGCAACCATTGAACGCGCGTAGATCACTGAACCAGTCGTTCGCCGCACCAGATTTGAAGGACATCAAAGCGGGACGAAGCGGACTTGTGCAGTTGCGGCTATTGCTAACGCAGCATTGCCTCGGATGGACAGCAGGTTTCTTGAAGCAATGCAGCGAACTTCACCGAAGCCGCCATTGGAATGCGAGAAAAGGTGCTAAATTCAAACTATTCTTTCGCTTTGCAAGGGTTAGCTTTCAAAGATCATTGCCCCCAATAGGGCCGTTAAATGCCTGATGAAGCTTGCATCAAGCCACTGACATAGCAAACGATCCACGCCAAGCCCTGCGAAATTCCGCAGGGTGGCTCATAACAGTCCTCAGCGAGGTGTTTACACGCATGCGGCTTCTGACCAAGTATGATGGAGCGGAGGATATCATGCTGGCAGCGTCCCTTTTCGACCGAACACCTACCCGGATGCGAAAAAGCATCTTGAGTGTTCTCATCGTCACTGTATTGTTAGCTACAATTGCGATTTTCGTTGCATCCAATCGCTACTTCACACGGCAGGAAACACAAGCCGCATCGTCGCAAATGGCATTCTACTTGCGGGAATTGAACGATGTCCTTGGCCAACATCAGCATCTTCCTTTTGTTTTGGCCCGCAACCCTCTCTATTTTGACGACCTAAACCCAAATGATGCCTCTGCCAGAATCAATGGGCAGTTATCCCAACTCGCGCAAGAAGCGGGACTGGAGGCAATTTATGCGATGGACGCTAACGGCCTTGTTCTGGCGGCGTCCAACGCGGGACTACCCAACAGTTTCCTTGGCCAGAACTACAATTTCCGCCCCTATTTCCAAGAGGCCTTGGCCGGCAATCGCAGCGACTATTTTGCGATTGGTGCGACGTCAGGACGTCCGGGTTATTTCGTGGCAGAACCTGCGACTTTGGCGTCGGGAACAAAAAGGGGCACGCAGCAGGGCGTTATCGCCATCAAACTCGATGTGAGCGAGCTTCAGCGATCATGGGAAAGCGACAGCGAGGTTGTGGTTGCGGTTAACGATGACGGGATCGTCGTTCTGGCGTCGAACCCGGCGTGGCTATATCGTCCCCTTGGGGATCTGTCGAGCGCCACTCGAGAGCGTATTTTGGACAGCAGACAGTTTGGCGACGAACCCTTGATGCCGCTGGGTTGGTCCACGAATAACGGTGACCGCGCGGTTTTTGATGGCCAGGATTTCATCGTTGCCCAAGGCGCTGCGGACTGGCGCGGCTGGACAGTTTTATACCTTCAACCCCAATCGGGCATCACGCGCCAAACACTGGTTGCAACCGGGGTGTTTGGCAGTTTCATTGCCTTGCTTATCGGGTTTGCAACGTTCTTGCGATCCCTGCGCATTGAAACCGCCTATGCCACGTCCGAGCGTCAAAGAGAGGCCTTGGTTGAGACAAACCAACGTTTGGAGCAGGCCCAATCGGAATTGGCGCGCAGTGCAAAACTCGCGGCTCTTGGCCATTTGGCAGCCTCTGTGACCCATGAATTGGGCCAGCCGATAAGTGCATTTCGCAACCATCTTGCCGCCGCCGAGATTAGTGGTGAAATCACATCCCGCAAAACGGCGAACAGCCTGAAAAAACTGGTGGACCGCATGGAGGCCATCACGTTGCAGTTCCGGTATTTTGCGCGCGGTAAGCCTGACAGAAAGACGCGCGTTTTATTATCCGGGGTGTTGAATGAGGCCACGAACCTGTTGCGTAGCGAGATTGACGCGGCGGGTATCGGGTTTTGCATTACGCAGCCCCCCAGGGACGTCTTTGTGCGAGGTAATAAAATCCAACTGGAACAGGTCATTACGAACGTTTTGAAAAATGCGGTCCATGCCGTCACACAGACCGCCCAGCCCAAGATTGATATAGATGTCGAAACTCAAAGCAGCGTCGTGAAAATCCGTGTGACCGACAACGGGCCGGGGTTAAGCGGGGCCAGCCTGAAAGAGCTGCAAGAACCGTTCTTTAGCACCAAGCCCTCCGGCGTCGGCATGGGTCTTGGCCTTGCGATCACCACTGAAATCCTGCGCGATCATCATGGCGAGCTGACTGTTGAACCAAGCGAGACAGGTGTGATCTTTGTGGTGATATTGCCGATTGAGGAGACAGACCCATGAACCAAGGTAAAATTCTAGTTGTCGACGACGATTCCGAAATGCGTGCGTCCCTGACTCATTTGCTGGAAAGTGTGGGGTATCGTGTTGCGGTTGCCAGCGATGGTGGCGAGGGACTTTTGGCGCTGCACGCTCATCAGCCTGATGCAATCCTAAGCGATGTGCGCATGCCCGGCATGGACGGCTTGGAATTCCAGACCAAAGTACGCGACATCAGCAATGTGCCTGTGGTTCTGATTTCGGCCCATGGTGACATCCCTATGGCTGTCGGAGCCTTGCAAGACGGCGCTTATAGCTTTGTGGAAAAACCGTTCGAGCCTCGCCGTCTGCTCGGGATACTAAAGAACGCGGTGCGCATGAAACGCCTGCTCGACAACACTGCACTGTTGCAGAATCGGCTTGTAGAACTGGCCAATCTTGAAAGGGTCTTGATAGGGAACAGTCCACACATCATCGCGGCACGGGACCAGATTTTTGATTTTGCAGCCAGTCCTGCCAACGTGTTGATCCTTGGGGACACGGGTACGGGCAAAGAACTGGTGGCGCGCGCATTGCATGATCTTGGTCACGCGCCAACAGCCCCTTTTGTTGCCGTGAACTGCGCTACAATTCCACCCGATCGTTTTGAAGAAACGGTGTTTGGATCGGTGACAGGCGGCAATGGCCTGCTGGGCGATGCGGACGGCGGCATATTGTTTCTTGATGAACTGGGATCGATGCCGTTTGAAACCCAATCCAAACTACTGCGCGCCATTGAAACCAAGAAATATCAACGGGTCGGCGATGCTGCGATGCGACAAGTGGAATTGCGTGCCGTCTCTGCGGGCTCGGGTGACATATTACAGGCCGTGGCTGACAAAACCTTCCGCAAAGACTTGTTGTTTCGCCTAAATACGTTGGTGATTTCACTGCCCAACCTTGCGGATCGCGGTGAAGACGTTTTGCTGCTTTTTCGTCACTATGTTGATCGCCTCAGCGCAATATACGCGGTAACAGTGCCCGATCTAACGCCCGACGATATCGCCACGCTTCTATCTTATCATTGGCCCGGAAACGTGCGCGAAGTTCAAAACGTCGCTGAGCGGCGTGTCTTGGCGCAAAAACGTGGGGGCGGTTCGGTGCGCCGTGCAATCACGTTGCAATCTACTGTCCAAACCGTGCCCGAAACCTTACGCGAAGCCGTGGCCGCGTTTGAACGCGAGGTGATCAGCCGTGCGTTGCGCAATGAAGACGGTCGCATGGATGATGTTGCTGCCGTTCTTGGCATTGGGCGGCGCACGTTAAATGAAAAGATCGTCAAACTGGGCTTGGACAAGGGCGCTTTGCTGAGCGAATAGAGGTCCTCAAATTGCCCTGCGGAAATGCGCAGACATCTTTTGGCAAACCTGCGTTTTCCTTCATCCCACCCTGCCTTGGGCATCGTGCAAGATGCACCCACGTCGCGCAAAAGCGACGCCAACGATTCTGGGAGGATCACCGATGAAAATTTTTAAAGCCCTTGTTCTGGGCGCAAGTCTTGTTTTGGCCAATGGTGCCACAGCACAAGACGCCGATTATGTTCTGAACACTGCTTCCACGGGCGGCACATACCACCCTGTTGGAACCGCGATTTCCACATTGTCCAAAGTGCGCCTTCTGCCAAGCGAAGGGTTTTCGCTGACAGCTGTGAACTCTGCGGGTTCCGGCGCAAATGTTCAGGCGTTGTCTGCAGGCACGGCTGATTTTGCCATTCTGCAAGGTCTGTTCGGGTCCTATGCGGTGAACGGCACTGGCCCGATCACGGAACCACAGACGAACCTGCGTTCGGTCACAATGCTGTGGCAAAACGTCGAGCAGTTCGTTGTAGCATCTGACAAAGTCGATACGGGCACGGTTGGTGACCTGACGGCTTTGACAGGCATGACTGTGGGCATGGGCCGCGATAACTCCGGCACAATCGGGTCCAACTCGGTGCTTCTTGAGGGCCTCGGCTTGTCGCTTGATGATTTCACGAACATCTCTGCGGGCTATGGTCCAACGGCTGATGCATTGGCCAACGGTCAGGCTGTTGCCGCTGGTATCCCGTCCGGCCCTCCAACAGGTGCGATCACGCGTTTGATGGCGTCCAATGAAGGCGGCTTTACAATTCTCGACGTGACCGAAGAACAGGCTGCAGCCATGGACGCTGGACGTAATCTTTGGGTGCCATACACAATTGATGCGGGTACATACCCGGGCCAAGAGGCTGACATCAACACAATTGCGCAGCCAAACTTCCTCGCAGTGAATGCAGATGTCGACGAAGATCACGTCTACCTACTCACAAAGACGATGTATGAAAATCTGCCGTTTTTGCAGTCCATCCACCCTGCAACGAACGCCATGGCGCTCGAGGCTGCGATGGCGGGTTTGCCAGCACCTCTGCATCCCGGTGCAGCGCGCTATTACACCGAAATGGGTCTGGATATCCCAGCGCACCTGATCGCTGAATAAGCCAGTATACCTATTGAATGGGCCGTCCAAGCGGGCGGCCTATTTTGGTTTTGGGAGGAGCCACAACATGACCAATACGACAGACAGTGCCGTCGATCCACGCGCCGAGCTTCTTTATATGCCCCAAGGAGCATGGGGACCGCGTCAGTTGATCCTTATTTTTGCACTCGTCTTTGCCATATGGCACGTTCTGACGAATGTCTATTTGACAGAACCGGGTCTGTGGCAGAATGCCATTCACTTTGGCGGCTTTGCATTTTTGGCCTCTGTGACACTCAGCCCGTGGGGCAAGCGGTCTGATGAGGGCTGGGCTTGGGCGTTTGATGTGATTTACGGGCTGGTCGTTGTGGCCTCTGCGTTGTGGGTCGCCTACGGCGAAGCGGGATTATACGAACGGTCCCTGTCGGTGACGGGGCAAGGATGGCAATTTTTATGGGTGGATTGGGCGGCGGGATTGATCGTCATTATCGCCTGTATTGATTTGTCGCGCCGCGTCGCGGGGTGGGTCATTCCGATCCTCATTGCCTTGGCTCTTAGCTATATTTTATTCCTAGGCACCATGTTGCCAGGTGTGTTCCGGTCCGCGAGTTTGCCGCTTGATGATGTGTTGTTCCGCACGCTTTACAATGACGAAGGGGTGTTCGGGGTCTTGGCGCAAATTTCTGTGACCAACATCTCGTTGTTTATGATCTTCGGTGGCTTTTTGGTCGTGTCCGGTGCCAGCAATTTCGTGATCGAAGTGTCAAAGGTTGTAGCGGGCCGTATCAAAGGCGGGGCCGCGTTTGTGGCAGTGATTTCATCGGCACTGACGGGCACGATCTCTGGTTCAGCTATTGCCAACACTGCATCCACGGGGGTCATTACGATCCCTTTGATGAAGGCAAACGGGTTTCGCCCCCAGTTTGCGGCGGGTGTTGAAGCTGCGGCATCTACGGGTGGCCAACTCATGCCGCCAATCATGGGCGCAGGCGCATTTGTGATGGCGAGCTACACGGGCATCCCCTATGGCACGATCGTCGCCGTGTCTGTCGTTCCCGCGATCCTGTATTTCCTGTCCGTGGCGTTCATCGTCCGGATCGAGGCCGTCAAATACGACGCAGGCGCAGAAATCGACCTGACCGTAGACCGTGCCAAACTGGTGTCAGGTGCCTTGGTGTTTGTCATCCCGCTTGCGGTCATGATCTGGCTGTTGCTCACGGGGGTGACCCCCGCCTTTGCCGCGTGTTGGGCGATTGCAGCTGTCATCGTCACGTCTTGGGGCACGGGCATCCTGTCGCGCCTTGCCCCCAAAGGCACATTCAAGCCCGTCAATATGGGGCCGTCCAAAATTTCAGAAGCCCTCGCGTTTGGGATCAAATCTGCAATTATGACCGCGATTTTACT